>Ga0209018_1000046_pt1 | contig 106017 bp, 87 predicted proteins | sample YNPBryBLVA2012_FD_185814 | JGI IMG/M metagenome (GOLD analysis project Ga0209018, IMG submission 185814) | Anoxygenic and chlorotrophic microbial mat microbial communities from Yellowstone National Park, USA - YNP Bryant BLVA 2012 (SPAdes)... ... | reverse complement strand
CGAGGGGCGCAAGCAATCCATGCTGCGCTCTTACAAGTTCGAGTCGCGGCCGGTGCTGATGCAGGAAATCGAGCAGAGTCCCCAGCGCGCGCCCTTCGAGATCGCTTCGCCGTCCGCCGAGACGCTGTCGCTGAAGGCTCCGCCCTATTATGCGGTCCAGCTCACCCGCCAGACCCGCGCCACCCGGACGATGATGTGGCTGTGGATCGGCGAGGTTCCGGCCGAGGGCCAGGGGTACCGCGTGCTGGGCGTCGGGCCGGAGGGAACATTTCGTTGGGCGCGCAACATGGCTCGCCGCTTGCCCGCCGTGCTCACCCTGCGCCTGTACGGGCTCAACGCGAACGGGAAACTTTACGCCCTCGATCACCTTTATAAGCTGGCGCCGTGAGTGTTCGCATTCTCGCCCTGGACACGACTTCGGATTTCGGCAGCCTGGCCTTGCTGGAGGGCGACCGCCTGCTCGAGGAGGTGCTGCTGCACTCACCCGAGGGCTTCGCCCACCTCCTGTTCGACCACTTGGAGCGCCTGCTGGCCCGCCACGGCTGGAGTCCCGAGGCGGTGGATTGCTACGCTGCGGCCGCCGGTCCGGGCGCCTTCACCGGCGTGCGGGTGGGCCTGGCGGCGGCCAAAGGGCTGGCCGAGGCGAGCCGCCGGCCGCTGGTGGCGGTTTCCAATCTGCAAGCCGTCGCCTGGCACGGAAGCGCTCCCCTGCGCGCCGCCCTGCTGGACGCCCGGCGCGGCGAGATCTACGGGGCGGTCTACGACGCCGGGCTGCGCATCGTTTGCCCTGAGACGGTCATGAAGTTCCCCGCCTGGCTGGAGACTTTGCCGCAGGGCGAGTTGGAGTTTCTTTCCACCCACCTGGCGCCCTTCCTCCCGGCGCTGGCAGCCACCCGCTGGGCGGGCGCGCCCGCGCACGAGGTTCCGCGGGCGCTGGCCGGCGCTGTGGCGCGGATTGCGGCCGAGCGCTTTCGCGCCGGCCAGGCCCAGGACCCGGCCTCGGTGGATGCCTGCTACGTTCGGCGCTCGGACGCCGAGCGGTTCTGGAAAGAGTAGGAAGAAATTCAGTCCGCCTTCACGGCCCGCTCGATGCGCCGCAGTTGCTCGAGCAACGGCCCCAGCCGCTCCAGCCGCAGCGCATTCGGGCCGTCGGAGAGCGCCCGCTCCGGCGCCTCATGCACCTCGACGAACAGCGCGTCCGCGCCCACCGCCACCGCCGCCCGCGCCAGCGGCTCGATGAACTGCGCCTGGCCGCCGGAGGCCCCGCCCGCCGCGCCCGGAAGCTGCACGCTGTGCGTGGCGTCGAACACCACCGGATAGCCGAGGCCGCGCAGGATCACCAGGGAGCGCATGTCCACCACCAGGTTGTGATAGCCGAAGGTGGTGCCTCGCTCGGTGAGCAGAATCCGGTCGTTGCCGGTCGAGGCCACTTTCTCGGCTGCCAGGCGCAGGTCCTCCGGGGCCAGGAACTGGCCCTTCTTGAGGTTCACGATTCGCCCGGTGCGGCCGGCCTCCACGAGCAGATCGGTCTGCCGGCACAGAAAGGCGGGGATTTGCAGGATGTCGGCCACCTCGGCGGCCGGAGCGGCTTGCGCCGGCTCGTGGATGTCGGTCAGCACGGCGTAGCCTTCAGCTTTCAGCCCCGCCAGGATGCGCAGCCCTTCCTTCAAGCCCGGTCCCCGGTAGCTGGAGAGGCTGCTGCGGTTGGCCTTGTCGAAGGAGGCTTTGAAGACGAAGGGGCCGGCCAGGCGGCGGATCTCGCGGGCCAGAAAGCGGACATGCTCCTCGCTCTCGATGACGCAGGGGCCGGCGATGAGGGCGAGCGGCGCGCCCTGCCCGAAGCGGATGCTTTCGCCCCGCGGCGTCGTCAGCCGGACCATGCCTTCTCCGCTATCTCCGGGAGCGCGCGGCCCAGCCGGCGCAGCCGCTGCCGGTAGGCGGCCCCGACAAAAGCGCGGAACAGCGGGTGCGGCTCCAGGGGTTTGGACTTGAACTCGGGATGGAACTGGCAGCCCAGATACCAGGGATGATCGGGCAGCTCGCAGATCTCCACGTAGGTCTGGTCCGGCGTGCGCCCGGTGACGCGCAAGCCGCGGGCAGTCAGGAGGGACTCGTACTCGCGGTTGAACTCGTAGCGGTGGCGGTGCCGTTCGCTGATCGTGTGCGCCCCGTAGGCCCGGTGGGCCAGGCTGCCTTCCGCCAGAACGCAAGGATAGGCGCCCAGCCGCATGGTGCCGCCCATTTCGTCCACCCCTTTCAGCTCGCGCAGCTTGTAGATCACCCGATCCGGGGTGTCCGGCTCGAACTCGGTCGAATGGGCCCGGGGCAGCCCGCAGACGTGGCGGGCGAATTCGATCACCATGAGCTGCATCCCCAGGCAGATGCCGAAATAGGGCAGCTTGCGCTCGCGGGCGAAGCGGATGGCCTGGATCATCCCGTCAATACCGCGCTCGCCGAAGCCGCCGGGCACCAGCAGGGCGTCGTAGCGCGCCAGCCGCTCGAGGGCTTCCGGGCCGCCGAGCCCTTCGGCGCCGATCCAGTGACAGTTGACCCGCAGGTTATGGGCCAGCCCCCCGTGCAGCAGCGCCTCGTTGAGGCTTTTGTAGGAATCCACATATTCGGTGTACTTGCCCACCAAGGCGATGTCCACCTCGTCGGCCGGATGCTTGAGCCGCTCGACCATCGCGCTCCACCGGCTCAGATCGCGGGGCGGCGCCTCCAGGCGCAAAAGCCGGAGCACAATGTCATCCACGCGCTGGCGGGCGAAAAACAGAGGCACCTCGTAGACCGATTCGACGTCCTGGGCGCTGATGACCGCCTCCACGTCCACGTCGCAGAACAGTGCGATCTTTTCTCGCACCTCGGCCGGCAGGCTGCGCTCGGTCCGGCACAGCAGCATGTCGGGCTGGATGCCGATGGCGCGCAGCTCGCGCACGCTGTGCTGGGTGGGCTTGGTTTTCAGCTCTCCGGCGGCCGCGATCCAGGGCACCAGGGTGACGTGGATGAACAGCGTATTGTCGCGCCCCTGCTCGCGCCGCATCTGCCGGATGGCCTCCAGGAAGGGGAGCGATTCGATGTCGCCCACCGTACCGCCGATCTCGGTGATCACGACGTCCGCCTCCGCCGCCACCCGCCGGATTGCCGCCTTGATCTCGTTGGTCACGTGCGGGATCACCTGGACGGTCTTGCCCAGATAGTCGCCCCGCCTCTCCCGGGTGATGATGCGCTCGTAGATGCGGCCCGAGGTGACGTTGTTGGCCTGCGTCAGCCGGGCGTGCGTGAAACGCTCGTAGTGCCCCAGGTCCAGATCGGTCTCCGCGCCGTCGTCGGTTACGTAGACTTCGCCGTGCTGGAAGGGGCTCATGGTGCCCGGATCCACGTTCAGGTAGGGGTCGCACTTTTGCAGCGTCACCCGCAACCCCCGGCTCTCCAGCAGGCAGCCGATGGAGGCCGCCGCAATGCCTTTTCCCAGCGAGGAGACCACCCCGCCGGTCACGAAGACGAACTTCGCCATATCAACCGCCGCCGCCCGCCCGGCCGGGCTCATCGGGCCCCGGGGCCGCCAGCCCCAACAGTTCTTCCACCCGCGCCAGGTCCTCGGGCGTATCCACCCCGCGCGATTCGTAATCGGTCTCCACCACCCGAATCCGGTAGCCGTTCTCCAGGGCGCGCAACTGTTCCAGCTTCTCGGCTTGCTCCAGCGGCCCGACCGGCAAATCCGGATAGGCCAGCAGGAAATCGCGCCGGTACACATACAAGCCCACATGTTTGTAACACGGGGCCTCTTCCGCTCCCGCACGCACATAGGGAATGCGGGAACGGGAAAAGTAAATGGCGTTGCCGAAGCGGTCCGTCACCACCTTGACCACGTTGGGGTTGCCCAGCTCGGCCGGATCCTCGATCCGCTTCCTCAGGGTCCCCATCGGGATCTCGGGCGCCGCCAGCAATCCCAACACGGCCGCGTCAATCGCGGCCGGGTCAATCAGCGGCTCATCGCCCTGGATGTTCACCACCACCTCGGCGCTCTCGGCCGAGGCCGCCTCGGCCACCCGATCCGTGCCCGAGGCGTGGTCGGCCCGGGTCATACGCACCGGGGCTCCGAAGGAGCGCGCCGCGGCCGCGATGCGCTCGTCGTCGGTGGCGATGAGCAGGCCAGAGAGGTACCGTGCGCGGAGGGCCCGCTCGTAGACGTGCTGGAGCAAGGGCCGACCCGCCAGGGGCGCCAAGGCCTTGCCCGGGAAGCGCGAGGAGGCAAAGCGGGCGGGGATCACGCCCAGGATTCGAGGATGCACGAATGATGATACCATGAGCGGCGCGTGCTATACTGAAGGGCGCAAGGGGCATGAGACGGGGAGGATGGTCATGGCAGCCCGGTCCCCATTGATCCGCACGCTTTCGGGCCTGGCCGCGGCGCTCTGGCTGTGCAGCCTCGGAATCTCGGCCGACGACACCCGCGGCGCTCAGGAGCCCCGGGTCACCATCAAGCCGCGGCCGCGCCCCCCGGCCGGCGAGGAAGCCGGTCCCCGCAGCGCCAACATCCGCGTGGACACCGAACTGGTTCTCATCCCGGTGACGGTGACCGACCCGCTGAATCGTTTCGTCACCGGCCTGGAGAAGGATCACTTCAAGCTGTTCGAAGACAAGGTCGAGCAGCAGATCACTCACTTCGCCAGCGAGGACGCGCCCCTGTCGGTAGGCTTCGTCTTCGACGTCAGCGGCAGCATGGGCGCCAAGCTGCGCAAGTCGCGCGAAGCGGCCGCCCAGTTCCTGAAAACCGCCAATCCCGAGGACGAGTTTTTCCTCGTCCAGTTCAGCGAACGGCCCGAGCTGACGGTGGCCTTCACACACGAAAGCGAAGAGATCCAGAACCGGCTGGCCTTCACCCAATCCAAGGGACGCACCGCCCTGCTGGACGCCGTGTATCTGGCCCTGCACGAAATGAAGAAGGCCCGCAATCCGCGCAAAGCCCTGCTGATCATCTCCGACGGCGGCGACAACTCCAGCCGCTACACGGAAAGCGAGATCAAGAATCTGGTGCGCGAGGCGGACGTGCAGATTTACGCCATCGGCATCTTCGAGCCGATCGCCTCCCGCGGGCGCACGGCGGAGGAGCTGGCCGGCCCCAGCCTGCTCAGCGAGATCGCCGAGCAGACGGGCGGCCGCCATTTCCCGGTCGAGAACGTCAACGAATTGCCCGATATCGCGGCCAAGATCGGCATCGAGTTGCGCAACCAGTATGTCTTGGGCTACTCCCCGAGCAATCAGCAAAAGGACGGCAAGTACCGCCGCGTGCAGGTGAAGCTGGTCCAGCCCAAGGGATTGCCGCCGCTGAGGGCCTTCTGGCGCCTGGGGTACTATGCGCCCACCCAGTAAAGCGGCCTTGGCGGCCGTGCTCTGGCTGGCGAACTTGGCGGGCCAGGAGCCCAGCGGGGCGATCTTTCGCGCCGACACCCGGCTGGTGGTGCTGCACGCCAGCGTGCTGGACCGCAACGGCAACCTGGTCACCAACCTCCCGCGCAGCGCCTTCAGGGTCTTCGAGGACGGCGTCGAACAACAGATCAAGATCTTCCGCCGCGAAGACGTGCCCGTCTCGCTCGGCCTGGTGATTGACAACTCGGGCAGCATGCGCGACAAGCGGCTGAAGGTGGAGGCCGCCGCCCTGGCCCTGGTGAAGGCCTCCAACCCCCAGGATGAAGTCTTCATCGTCAACTTCAACGACGACGCTTATCTGGACGTGGATTTCACCGGGGACATCAAGAAGATGGAAGAGGGCCTGGCGCGCATTGACTCCCGAGGCGGCACCGCCATGCGCGACGCCCTCAATCTCTCCATCGAGCACGTCAAAGAGAAAGCCAAGCGCGACAAGAAGGTCATCCTGGTGGTGACCGACGGCAACGACAACACCAGCGAGATCACCCTGGAGCGACTGGTGCAACGGGCCCAGCAAAGCGAGGTTCTCATCTACGCCATCGCTCTGCTCAGCGAGGAGGACAAGCGGGAGGCGCGGCGCGCCAAACGCGCTCTGGACGCCATCACGCAGGCCACCGGCGGCCAGGCTTACTACCCCAGGGAACTCGACGAGGTCAACAAGATTTCCCTCCAGGTGGCGCACGACATTCGCAGCCAGTACATCCTTGCCTACAGCCCCACCAACCAAACCCTGGACGGCAGCTTCCGCCAGATCCGGGTCACCGTGAACGGGCCCAACCGCCCCGTCGTCCGGACCCGAACCGGCTACTACGCCACGCCGGAGCCCACCCGCCGGCCGGCGGCCGCTGCGGGCCCGCTCGCCGTCCAGCCGGCCTCCGCCCTGAAACCGTAAATGCTCGGCCTGCTGTGGCGGCTCACGCGCGGCTACCGGCTCAGACCCTGGCGCAGTCCGTACTTGCGCTGGCGTATCGAGACTTACTGGGGCATCCCCGCCGAAACCATCGGCTGCCGCGAATTCTGGGCCTTCTTATGGGCCCGCCGGGCCGATCTGCTTCGCTACCTGCGCTGGGCGTCCGCCATGCGCCGCCTGGGACGCCGTCCGGCCTGAGCCGGTCCCGCTCAGCGCGGGGGCGGCGCAATCTGCACCAGGAAGTTGCGAAACAGCTCGGGCGCGGGCAGCGCGGGCTGCGCGCCGGGGTCATGCTGCTCGGCCCACTCCAGCGCCAGCGGCAGGGCCAGCCAGCGGGTCGCTTCCCCGCCCCGGCCGTCTCCGAAACAGAACAGGATCTCGGAGAACTTCACCGGCAGCGGGACCATTTCGATGGTCTCCGGGCGCGGATCGGCGCAGTGCGCGGCCGGCGACGTGACCAGATATTCCCGGCAACGCAGCGGGCGGTCCGGATAAATGCTGCAATTCTGCTCCTCCAGAAACGGGCAGGGAATCCCCAGGCAGAAATACTCCATCCCGATCCGCCGGCGCGCCTCTAAGTCCGCCAGCCTCTCGGTGTGGCGCAGCCGCTCCAGCAACCCCGCCGCAGCCAGCCGCTCGATCGCCTGCCGGAAGCGCCGGCGCACCACAGCCTGCCGAGCCGCGGGCAGCCCCGCCACCACCTGCGCCAGGCGCCAGGCTTCCGTCTCGCTGACCGGGACCAGTTGCGAACAGCAGGCGCCGCAGCCCGCCCGGCAGGAGATGCGCCGCCCCTGCTCGGCGACTTGCGCCGTGACCGCGCTCAGATAGGCGTCGGCGAAGGCAAACAACGCCGGCAGCAAGTCCAGAGGGCGGCGCGGTCCGGCCGGCAATGTGACCTCGGCTTCCAGCGTGCGATCCCCCACGCGCAGGTGGAAGCTCACCCGGACGCGCTTCTCCCCTTCGCCCCCCTCCATCGCCCTTCAGACTTCCTTAATCACCTCGAAGCCCATCAACCGTCCCATCTTCTCCAACACCGGCAGGTGGTTGCCGTAGAAGATCACGCGGTGCAGCCCGCCCGAGTAGGCTTGCAGCCACTTTTCCGCATCCGCCACGCGCGTGCGGATCTTGGTGCGGCAGCCCCGATCGCTCTCCTCGGCGGCGGTTACCTCGGCAGTGGAAGCCAGCAAGGCGGTCGGCTCGCGGAATTCCGCGCAGGTAATGGTCTCTCCGGCCGGCATCAGCACCTGCATCACCACCCCGTCATTGGTCTCCAGATGGTTGCGCAGGATGTAAGGGGAGGCCGGCCCGCCGATGCCCTTCATGCGAGTGGCCGAGACGCAGTGGGCGTGGATCACTTCGTTGCGGCTGGTGTCGAAGACCGGGTCGGAGACGAAGCCCGGCATGCCGGAGTAGGACGTCACCAGCAGTTGAGTCATGGTGGAGCGCAGATCCGCCTCGCAGACGCCGTAGAGGCCCTGATCGTTCAGCCTGGACCAGGCGATGCAAGGATAGGCCGGCATCTTGTGGGCCAGCAGCCCTCCGAAGCAGTCCACCGTCATCGCGTTGGCCTGCTCGCGACGCAGGATTTCCTGCACCCCGTGGTAGTAGCGCACGGCGTCCTCGATGTCCTGCCGCTTGGGCTCGACCACCCGAAGCGCGCCGCGCACCAGCTCGTCGGCCTCCCGCCTGGCCCGGCCCGCCTCGGCCGCCCGGAACGCGGCGTGCAGATCGTCGTAGGTCAGAAACTTGATCGCCGTGCCGTACTGGGCGGTGAAAGCCTCCGCCAGCCGGGCCAGATTCTCCGGGCGCGTCGAGACCACCAGCACCTTGCTCTTGCGCAGGTGATGAATGGTGCGGAAGATGCCCATGTAAGGGTCCAAGTCGCCGTAGCTCGAGGAGGCCACCACCTCCAGCTTGCCTCGCGTCTTGCGCCGCGCGGCGATGCCCGCCCAATGGTGCCCGGCGTAGGGAATGGCGTAGACCAGAACCGGCAGCTTCACCGCGTCCAGCAAGTTGCCCAGCGGGCTGGGAATGCTGACGTAAGTGGCCAGCACCGCGTCCACATCCCCCAAGCCCTTGGCCCAGGCCGCCACCTCCTCCGGGGTGCGCAACAGCTCTCCCCCCACGAAACGCACCTGGCCGCGGTGCTTGCGTTCCACCTCGGCCAGACGTGCGTCCACTTCCGCCACCTCTCGGGCCACATCCAGCGTGGGGCGGGGCCAGTGCAGTTGCGTGCCTGAAAGGTAGACCTTGTGCACCACGGCGGGCTCGGACCACGGCCCGGACACTACCGGCGACTCCGGAGCACCCGCCCGTAAGGAAAGGCAACCCAGCGAGAAAGCGAACTGGCGGCGGCTGATCGCGACGTTACTCATAGCAGCACGATTATACTCCCCCCGCCTTCGACGCTGTTCCCTCGGGGCCCTCGCCGGCCGCCGGAATCCCCTCCGGCAGCAGGAAACCGCGCAGGATCATGTCGCGCACCAGGGGCAGGCATTGCCCGATGAGGCGCTCGCGCTCCACCCCCAACTCGACCGCCAGATGCACCAGCACGTCCCTGAGCGGGCGCCGGCCGTTCAGGCGCGCCAAGGACGCGGCCAGCCGAGGGTCCAGGTTGCCGCCCCAGGGCAACCCGCCCGTCAGGCGAATGCGAGTCCCCACCGCCTGCCACCGGCCCTCCCGCGCCTCGGATTCCTGCTCCAAACGAACCTCCGGCGCCAGACGCAACCGCGCCGCCAGCAACGCCTCCTCCCCGGTCTCCTCCAGGAAATCCTTCAGCAGGAAACCGCGCGCCACCCACTCGCCCACCGGACCGGCGATCCCCTCGGGCGCTTCTTCGATCCTGAGCCAATGGGCGCGCCCGCTCCGGCGGCGCATGGCGATCAAGCCGGTCGAGACGGCCTCGATCTGCTCGCGCCCGAAGTACTCCATCCACTCCTGGTAAAGGCGGCCGGCCTCCTCGGGCCCGCCCGGCTCGGTGTCCCGGATCCAGAGGTAAGCATAGTGAGCCGGCAGTTCGCGGCCCAGCCGCAACACCCAGGCGTCGCACCCCGTGCCCTCGAACCAGCTCGCCAGCCGCTCGGTCCAGTCCTGGCCGGCGCGCTCCACCCAATCCAGGGTCATCTGGAAGAAGCCGCCTTCCTTCAGGCGTTCGGGCGCCTCGCGGACCAGGCGGCGGCAGAACTGATCGGCCCGCTCGCCGCTGTCGCGGTAAAGGAAGCGGCGGGAGGGCGAAACGGCAAAGGGCGGGTTGACCACCGCCAGATCGAACCGCTGCCGGCCCAGGGGGCCGAAGGCATCGGCCTGAATAAAACAAATATTTGCTCGATTGTTCAATTGGGCGTTCCAGCGGGCGAACTCCAGAGCCCGCGGATTGCAATCCGTCGCCGCCACCCGCCGGGCGTGGGCCGCCGCCAGCAGGGCCTGCACGCCGCAGCCCGTGCCCAAATCCAGCGCGTCCTCCACCGGCCGCCGCAACGTGAAGTCCGCCAGCGCCGCCGTGCTGGCGGTGATTCCCATCACCTGATCGGACCGCCGGGCGATCTCGGGTCGCTCGGCCTGATCGGTCGCCAGCAGCAAGCCCTTGTAAGGAAGAAGGCGGACCAGCCCCGCCACCGCCTCGCCGCACCGCTCGAGCAGCCCCCAGCGCCCGCAGGCTTCCAGGAGGTCTTCGCCCAGCGCTGCGGCCGCCGCCCGCCGCGGCACGGCCACCCCCAGCAGGAAGAGCCGCACCAGGGTGTCCAGCGCGCGCCCTTCCCGCGTCAGATACAGGAAGTGCGCCGCCTCCCGCCCCAAGCGGCCCGGCAACTGGACCGGGCCGAACATCTCCAGCAGGCCGTGTTCGGTGTAGTCCGCCTGCCGGCAAACCTCGCGCAGGGGCCGCAGCTCCTCCGCACTTGCCCGCGCCAACATCTCCGCGCCTCCGCCTGATGCTAGCCAACGCCCGCCGGGCTTGCTCCCTCCGCCGCCGGCGCAAGCCGCGCGCCTGGGCGGGCCAGGCCCCGGCGCTTAAGCCTTCCCGCGAGCGCCCGGGTAGTTCGGCGAATACAGATACGACTCCGGCCGCAAGGCCAGCCGGCCGTTCCGAACGAACCGCTCGCCCCGCTCCGCCAAATGCTCCACCAACCGCTGCCGCCACAGCCGCAGCGTTTCCTGCTGCCCGGGCTCGCCCGCCAGATCGTTCTGCTCGCCCGGGTCGCGCTCCAGATCGAAGAGCTGTTCCTGGCCGTCGCGCGCATGAAAGATGTATTTCCAGCGCCCGTCCGTGAGCGCGTTCCAATGGTTCTCCGGACTGTAACAGACGTCGTGCTCCAAGTCTATCCAGGGCCGCCACTCCGCGCCCGGATTGCGGATCAGCCCGAGCAGGCTCCGTCCGTCGAGGCCCTCGGGCGCCGGCTGCCCGGCTGCTTCCAGGAAGGTGGGTAGCACGTCGCGCAACTCGACCGGCCGGCGGATCTTCTGCCCGCGCGGAGCACCCGGCCAGCGCACCAGCATCGGGATGCGCGCCGAGGCCTGATAGGCATAGGACTTGCGCCACAGATGGTGGTCCCCCGTCATGTCGCCGTGATCGGCCGTGAACAGGATCAGCGTTTCATCCAGCAGGCCGCGCCGCTCGAGCGCCTCCAGCATGCGCCCGATCTGTTCGTCCAGGAAGCTGATCGAGCCGTAGTAGCCCTGGCGCGATCGGCGCACCTGCTCGGCGCCCAGATCGCCGTGCCAAAGCGTGTCCTGCTCCGAGCTGCGCGGCGCGTAGCGCTGCGCCCAGCGGCCCACCACCGCCGCCGGCAGGGGCGCGTCCTGGTAAAGCTTCCAGAAGCGCTCGGGCGGATCGTAGGGGCTGTGCGGCCGGGCGAAAGATACTTTCAGGAAGAAAGGTTCCGGGCGGCTGTAACTTTGGAGGAAGCGGACGGCGGTGCGGCCCGTCCAGGCGGTCGGATGCAGCTCTTCAGGGAGCGCGTAGGGCGCCGCCCGATAGCTGTTCCAGCCGATGCCGGTAGCGTCGGGATCCAGATGAGGGGCCTCCGAATGAAACCAGGCGCGGTAGTCGCTGCGAAAGTCGGGCGACTCCACCCGCCCGGATTCGTCCAGCAACGCCTGGTGAAAGCCGTGCAGGTTGCGCTGCGGATGGTAATGCATCTTGCCGATGGCGAAGGCGTAGTAGCCGGCCTCGGCCAGCGCCCGCGGCTTCTCGAAGGGATAGCGCTCGGCCACCCGCCCGTAGCCCAGCATCCCATGGCGCCAGGGAGAAAGGCCGGTCAGCAGGGCCGAGCGCGCCGGCGTGCAGGTGGGCGTCGAGGAGTAGGCGCAGAGGAACAAAGCGCCCTGCTGCGCCAGCCGGTCCAGGTTCGGCGTACGGATGGCGGGATGGCCCGCCGCGCCCAAACAGTCGCCGCGGAACTGATCCGCCATCAGGAACAGGATGTGGGGCCGGGAAGCGCGCCGGGCGCTCCAGCGGCCGCGAAACACAGCCGGGGTCAGCCCGGCCCCCAACGCCTCACGGCGAGTGAGCTTGCCGTCCATCAGGCGGTATTCTGCCACAGTCCGGGGGTCGGGCCTAAAACAGGAGTTTCAACCCGAACTGGATGATGCGCGCCTCGCCGCCCGAGGTGATCCGCGCCACGCTGGCCGGCACCGAGATGTTGCCGGCCGCGCCGCCCCAGTTGAAATGGTTGGGCGCGTTGAAGAACTCCGCCCGGAACTGGAGCCGGGCCCGTTCCCACAGCGAGAAGTCCTTCAGAGCGCTGAGGTCAATGACGATGTCGCCCGGCTGAAACAGCAGATTCCGCGCCGCGTTGCCGTAAGTGTACGGCGCGGGCGCCGCGAAGGCCGCCGGGTTGAACCACTGGTCCATGGTCTTCTTCTGGGGATACAAGGGTGCGTCCTTCACCAAGTCGGGCCGCCCGCCTCGCCAGCCGGCCAGGGTGGCCGTAAAGCTGGGAGCGAACGGCGTCCCCGTCCGCAGGTAGGCAATCCAGGCCGCCTGCCAGCCGCCCACCACGTGGCGGGCCAGCGGGTGGCGGCTCGCCAGGAACCTCTTGCCCGGGCCGAAAGGCAGTTCGTAACTGCCCGCGAAGGTGAAGATATGGCGGCGGATCTGGTCGGAGTTGCCCCGATCGCCCCGCGCGTTGTAAGGATCCTGCGGACCGCCCACGACCGGCACGTCATCCAGGGACCGGTTCCAGGAATACTCCACCTGAAAGCTCAAGCCGCTCGAGTAACGCTGGATCGCCTCCACCTGTAACTGGTGGAGGATCGAGTTGCCTCCTCCGGCCAGCACCAGAATATCCGACCAGGGCTGATAGGGCCGGTAGGGCTGGATGGCCCCCGGGATCTGCTCGCGCGAAACGTTGATGCCATAGTTATACCAGGGTAAATGCGTGCTGTGGTTCCCTACGTAAGAGACGCGCAGGGCCAGGTTGGCTCGGAGCTCGCGCTCGGCCGTCAGGTTCCACTGGTAACTTTCGCTATTCTTGATGTTCCGCTGGACGGCGGTCAGGCTTGGATTGGGCGAGATGGCCCCGCCGCCCGGGAACGGCGCCGCCAGAGTAATCGAAGGCGTGTAACTGGCCGAAGCCTCGAAGGACTCCGCCAGCAAGAACGGCGGATTGTTGAAGCCCCGCTGGCGGAAGCCGATGTACAGCGGCAGGAAGTTATAGTAGACCCCGAAGCCGCCGCGAAACACCGTGCGGGCGTTGCCGAAAGGCCGCCAGGCCACGCCCAGCCGCGGCCCGAAGTTGTTCTTGTCCGCCTGGATGTCCTCGATGGGCAGTCCCGCCTCGCCGGCCAGCACGATCGGATAGGCTTTCACCAGCCGTTCCTGCGCCTGGGACGGCATCTTGTCGCTCTGGATGACGAGCTTGCCGGTGGCAAAGTCGAAGTTCGAGACGGTGTTGTTGCGCTCCTTCCAGCGCGCCTGGTACATGTAGCGCAGGCCGAAGTTGACGGTCAGGCGGGCAGAGACCTGCCAGTCGTCCTGGAGGAAGAAACTGACCCGCGGGCCGCGGAAAACCATGTTCGGACTGGTGGTGGAACGATAGGCCCGATAGGGATAGCCGAGCAGAAAATCGGCGAAGGCATGGGCGGGCTGGGCGCTCTTGGTCTTGTCGTCCAGGGTGTAGCGCCCGTTGAAATCGAACCGGCCCAGGGCGGCGTTGTTGGCCAGGCCGGCGCCCATGCCCGCCACGAAAGGCGGGGAGAGGGCCTTGTGGAGGCCGATGTCGGCGCCGAATTTCACGGTGTGGCGGCCCCGCACCAGGGTCGCGTTGTCAATAAATTGGGGCGTCAACTGTGTGCCGGGATCCCCTCCGCCGTAGTCCCCGATCGCCACGTGGTTGCTGATGTTGATGTTAGGCAGGCCTCCGTAGGCCACCGGATAGAGCGCCGGAAAGAGGCTGCGCGGGTCGAAGGTCCGGTTCAAGCCCTGGCGCGTGGAAGCGTGCCGGAAATACACGTAGCGCGCCTCGTTCAACGTCCGCGGGGAGGCGGCGTGATTCCAGGTGAGGTTTGCGCTCTGGGTGCTGTAGCCGCCGTTGGCCCAGTTCCCGTAAGCCGGCGGATAACCCACCGCCACGAAGTACGGATAGCCCTTGGAGTAATTCAGGTGCACCCAAATGCTGTCGCTTTCCGTAAAGCGATGGTCAATTCGCAAGCCGTAACGGTTGATGTCCGAGATGTTGGCGATGGTCCAGCGATAGTTCGAGAGCGTGCCGGCGGGCCCCAGGCCGGCGGTGTTGGGCAAGGGAACGTAGCCGATCAGCGTCTTGGCGCGAGGATCCATCCGAGCGGCGGGCACTCGGTTGCCCGGGAAGGGGGCGCCCGCCAGGGGATCCAGGATCGCGGGCAGGCCCGTGAAATCCCCCTCCCGCATCGCCTGCGTGGCCACGCTGGTGACGTAGTTGGGCGCAGTCCGCTCCCGCAATCCCTCGTAACTGTGGAAGAAGAAGGTCTTGTTACGGCCGTCGTACCAGCGGGGAAACAGCACCGGCCCGCCGACCGTGTAGCCGAATTCGTTGCGGTTGTAAGCCGGCTTCGGCGTGGGCGCGTGGGTGTAGTAGTAGCGGGCGGCGAACTCCTTGTTGCGGTTGAACCACAGCAGGGAGCCGTGCAGGTCGTTGCTGCCGGATTTGGAGACCACGGTCACCGCCACCGAGCCCTCGAACTCGGCCTTCTGGTTGTTCGAGTCAATTTTGAACTCGCTGATGGCGTCCACCGAAGGCAGGGTGGCCAGCCCGTTGCGGTAGGAGTATGCACCCCCGCCGTTGCCCGTGTCGTTGTACATCGCGCCGTCCACGTTGAACTGGATGCCGCCCCAATAGGCGCTCCCTGCCACCCGCGGGTTGGAAGCGCTGTCGGAAGTGACCCCGGCCGAGATGCGGATCAGGCGGTCCAGCGTCCGCCCATTCAGCGGGATTGCGCTGATGACGTTGGCCTCCAGAATGTTGCCGATGGTGGCGCTCTCGGAATTCACCACCGGCGCCGCCGCCTGCACCTCGATGGTCTGGGTCACCGCCCCGGGCTCCAGCACGACGTCCACTCGCACCGAGCGATTGGCCAGCAAGCGCACGCCCCGCGTGACGCTGGGTTTGAAGCCGGCCAGTTCGGCTTTGACCGTGTAGCTCCCCGGCAACAGGTTCGCCGCCACATACTCGCCGGTCGCCGAGGTGGCGGCCTTGGTTTCCACCCCGGTTTGTTCGTTGACCACCGTTACGCTGGAGTTGGACACCACCGCACCGCTGGAGTCGGTCACCGTGCCCAAGATGGTTCCGGTAATGTTTTGCGCCTGCACGACGGCGGATGCCGCCAGCGCCGCGCAGAAAACCCACCCTCTCATCGTTGCGCCTCTCATCAGAGCTCCTCCCGGTTCTCCTCCGGCCTTGCTCTTCGGTTCAAAGGCGGTGCCGCACCTCAGGCCGGCCTGGCGCGGGCCGCCGCCCCGCCCTCCAAACTCCTGACGGTCCTCACGAAGTGGGCCATGGATCGGGAAACGTGCTCCAGCACCGCCGCCCATTCCTCCAGGTGCTTCTCGCCCTGGGGCGTGAGGCGGTAGACGCGCCGCGCCGGGCCGCTGTCGGTCAGTTCCCATTCCGAGACCACATTGCCGTTGGCCTCGAGCTGGCGAAGGGTGCGGTACAGAGCGCCCCGCTCGATCTCGGCGTCGGTGAGGGCGTACTGGGGTAACGCCGCCGCCAGATCGTAGCCGTACGAGCGCCCCTTCAATTTCAACAGGAGCAAGACCACCGGCTCGGTGAACCGGTAAAGATTCCCCATGGCGCAGGTGCAAGGGTATCGGTCGCCATGGCGTGGGCAAACCCGACGTGGCAAAGGGCGCCTCCTCGTCTGGCCTTCCCAGACAGACTAGCACGATGCCGGGTGGACCGCGCCGCCCGGCTCAGTTGGCCTGCGAGGCGCCGTTGAGAAGGTTCCGGATGGCCGCCAGCAGCGCCTTTCGGTCCGGCGGTTTGTCGAAGTAAGCTGCCGGAGAGGGAATCTGCCGCCGGCTTTCCAGAAACCGTTTGAGGTCGTGCGAGACCCCGGTGATGATGACCACGGGAATCCGGGCGGTGGCCGGATCGGCGCCCAACTCCCGCAACATGCGCACCCCGGAGTGCCGGGGCATGGAAATGTCCAGCGTGATCAAGTCCGGACGCTGCGCCCGGGCCTGCCGCAATCCCTCCGCCCCGTCGGCCGCCGTAATCACCGCGAAGCCATGATCCTCCAGCAGCGCCCGCAGGTAGCGGGCCTCGTCGGCATCGTCCTCCACCACCAGGATGGTCTTCGCCGGGACCTCCGCCATCGCCGCTCTACTTCTTCCTCAAGGCTTCCAGGGCGCGCCGCAAGGTTTCGGCGTCGGCCTCGGCCAGGGCGCGCGCCAGCTCCTGGCGCAGCCGGTCCTCGGACGGCTCCTCGGGCGCTTCCATGCCCAGCAGGCGGCGCACAGCCGCCACATAGGCCGCCGGGCTGACCGGTTTCTCCAGGTACACACCCGGCCCGGACATGACCAGTTCGTGGAAGTCCGCCCGCCCCAGTTCGTCCCGCGCGTGTCCGGTGACAATCAGCACCGGGATGCGGGCCAGCTCCTTGTCCTTGCGCAGCTCCCGGTAGAACTTCGCGCCCGAGTGCTGGGGCATGACCAGATCGAGCGAAATCAAGTCGGGCGGCCGGCGCCGCACTTTTTCCAGCGCCTCCAGCCCGTCGGCCGCCGTCTCGACCTGGAAGCCTTCGTCCTCCAGTGCGGTGCGCAGGTATCCCCGCACGTCCGCCTCATCATCCACCACCAGCACGCGTTTCCCCGTTCCGCTCATGGCGCCTCCTCGGGCCGAACCCCGCCGGTCTCGGCCGCTGCCAGGGCTTGCAACCGCCGCCGGGGCAAGCGTATGCGAAAGGTCGAACCCAGCTCCGGCGCCGAGTCCACCTCGATCCGGCCGCCGTGTTCCTGTACGATTTTGCGCGTGGTCAGCAACCCCAATCCGGTGCCTTTGCCTCCCTTGGTCGTGAAGAAGGTGGTGAAGACCTTCTCCTTGACCTCCTGATCCATCCCGCAGCCGTTGTCGCTCACCTCGAAGATCAATTCCTCGTCGGCCTCGCGGGTGCGCACCGTCACCTCGCCGCCGCCCTGCTCGCGCAACACCGCGGCGTCAATGCCGTTGGAGATCAAGTTGGTCAGGCAGGTCTCGATGCCCTGCGGATCCAGCGGGGCTTCGCGCACCTCGCCGCCCGCATCCAACCGCAGCTCGACGCCTTGCAAACGCGCCGCCTCCCGATACAATTCCACCACGTTGCGCGCCAGGGCGTTGGGATCCGCCGGCCGCAACTGCGGCTGGCGGCCCTTGGCGAAGCTCAGGAAGTCCTTGACCAGGGCGGTGGTTTTCTGCACGTTGCGTTGCAGCACTTGCCAGCCCTCGCTGATTCGCGCGGCGTCTGCCCGGCGCAGGCCGGTGTCCATCATGTACATGCCGCCTTCCAGCCCCATCAGCAGGTTCTTGATGGTGTGCGCCAGCCCGGCCACGGTCTGGCCGACCGCCGCCAGGCGCTCGGCCTCGAGCATTTCCCGCTCCAGCCGCTTGACCTCGCGCAGGTCCTCCAGAAAGGCCGCCCGGCCCCTCTCTCCTCGCCGCCCGCGTAGCTCCGCTGCCGCCCAGCGGACCGGGACCGGCCGCCCCTGGGCATCCCGCACGGTCGCCTCCCGGAAGCCGGAAGGCGCTGGGGCCGAGGTCTCGAAGAACTCCGCAGGCAGCATTTGCTTCAGGCGCTCCGCCCCGGGCGGCTGCCGCGCCTTCCATCCCAGCAACGTCCGCGCCGCAGGATTCATGACCGTGACCTGTCCCCGGGCGTCCACCGCCACGATCGCCGTAGCGGCGTTCTCGATCAGGCATTCGTAGTAACTCTGGGCACGCTTCAGCTCGATTTCCAGCCGCCGGATCGGCGTCACGTCGGCCGCCATCTCAATGACGTGCGCCACCTCGCCCTCCCCGCGGGACAGCGGCACGGTGGTCACCACGTAGTAGGCGGGCGAGCCGTCCCGGTGCACACCCACCTGATGGGACACATGCTCGGCGCCGTCCCGGAAAGTCAGCGCCGCCGGACAGCGACCGCAGGGCTGCTTGCGCCGCTTGTACACCTGGTAGCAGAGCCGATCCCCCGCCTCGCCGAAGGACCGGCGGAACCGTTCGTTGGCCCGCACGATCCGGTAGTCGCGATCAATGACCGTGATGTAGCAAGGCGCACGCTCGAACAGCAGATCGTACTCTCGCTGCCAGCGCCGGGTCTCCGTCAGGTCGGTCGTCATCTCGACGACGTGCTCGATCCGCCCGGCGGCATCCCGCAAGGGCGCCACGTGCAACACGTAGTGGCAGCTCCGGCCGCGCCGGTCCAGGCCCGTCTCGTCGGAGACCCGCGCCTGCCCGTCCTGAAAGGTGGCTCGCGCCTGGCAGTGCGGGCAGGGCTCGCTGCGGTTCTTATACACCTCATAGCAGCGCCGGCCCTGCCACTCGCCGAAGTACTCAAGGAAGTTTCGGTTGGCCGTCACTACGCGAAACTCCCGGTCAATCACCGCGACGTTGAACGGCGCCTGCTCGAACAGGCCGCGCGCCAGCAGGATGTCCAGCTCCTCCGGAACTGCTTGCCTCATGGCGCGGACCAAGCCGGCAGAAGCAGCCGCTTGCCCGCGGGCCCGGCCTCGCTGCGGCCCGCCGCAAGCTGCTCCGGCCACTGCCGCCTCTCCCTGTGGCACGCCGTGCACCGCCCCAGGTCGGGCTTGTTCATCTGCTGCGCACGCCGCACGTGGCAGCCCACGCACCACCGATGCATGGCCTCGACATAGCCGGGCGCGCGGTATTGCCGCACGGCGATCGTGGCGCCCGGAGGCGTCAGATCCTTGTGGCACTCGAGGCAGCGCCTGGCCGTGGCCGCCCGGCGCGGTTGCCCCTCGGCGTGGCACCGCCAGCAGGCCACCCGCCCGCCCCGGGGCGAGGCGTGCCAGTCGTGACGGAAAGCGTCGCTCGCCAGGTACATGTCGCGGTGGCATTCGAAGCAGCCCGAATGGCGGTCCCCGGGCAGATTCATGTGATGGCACAGGGGGCAGGAGGCCTTGCCGCCCTCCCGCTTCTGATGGGCTTCGTGCGGGAAGGCCGTGCCGTAGCCGTCCCGGTTTCCGTCCACCCAAAGAACCTCTCCGCCCCGGGCGCGCCTGGCCGCCATGCGCTCGACACCCCGCCCGGATGCGGAAACCGGCTCCAACAGCGCCAAACCGAGCGCCGCCGCCAGCAGGAAACTCAGCGAGTAGAGCGTGCGCCCCGCCACGGCCGGCGGCCCCAGCCAGGTGGCGCCCACCGGGGCCAGCTCCGGCAGCTTCAAGGGATCGGCCTCGGGATCCGCCGGGCGTTCCTCCCAGACCCGGAACTTCTCCACCATGAAAAGAAACGCCAGCGCCGCCGCCGAGACCACGCCCGCGCTGGCCGCCAACTCCGTCCAAGCCGGCACGTAGAACTGATCGCCGCGCCCCAGGTGCGCCAGCCCGCCCACGTTGATCCGGTTCAGCACCGTGCCCAGCACGCCCACACCGGCCGCGGTCCATTGCCCCGCGCGCGAGCGCCGCACCGCCGGGACGAACAACAAGGCCGCCGGCAGCAGGGCCATCAAGCCCAGCTCGGCCCAGAACATCGCCGTGCGCCAGCCCGGCCGGACCAGCCACGCCAGTTGCCCGCGCGCCGCCAGGTCCGCCCCGCGCAGCGCGACATAGAGCAACAACACCCAGCGCGTCGCGCCGCCCAGCGCAGCCAGCGCTTCCGTCTCGGGACGGCGCCCGTAGAGCCAAGCGGTCAGGTGGCTCTCGAAGACGGCCATCATCAGCCCCAACCCGACGGCCGAAACCAGGAACAGCACCGGCAGCCACGGCGTGTACCACAACGGGTGCAGCCGGTAGGGCATGATCAGAAACAGCGATCCCAACGAGGACTGGTGCAGCGTGGAAAGCCCGATGCCCGCGATCACCAGGGGAATCCGCGCCCTCAGCAGAGCCCGCCGCACCGCCGCCAGGCGGGGGAACTGCTCAGCCGGCACCGGAAAGAATTCCAGCGCCAGCACCGTCAGGTACAGCATCACGCACCAGCCCACCTCGAACAGCGGCGAATGGGGGTTCCAGAACACCACCATGTGCCAGATGTTCCAAGGCAGGCCCAGATCGAAGAGCAGGCCCGCCACCACCGCCAGGTAGCCGAGGAAGGCGGTCAACACCGCTGGGCGCACGATCGAGTGGAAACGTTCCAGGCGAAAAATGTACACCGCGGCCGTCACCACAAAGCCTCCGGCCGCCAGCGCCACCCCGCCCATGACGTCGAAGCCGATCCAGAAGCCCCAGGGCACCCCATCGGAGAGGTTCGTCGTGACGCCTAACCCGAACAGGAAGCGCGCCGCCGCCACCGCCCCGGCCAGCCCGGTCACCGCCCATAGCGCCAGCTTGAGCCTATGCACCCTACTCATCGCCTTCTTCCGCTTGCCGCTTCATCCGCCGCTCGATCACCCAGCGCAGCCCGGCCATGGTCGCCACCACGCCGGTGAAAGCGAACGGCACGGCTTGCATGGCGGCCCGTGTCCGCTCGGGCAGCGGCGCCTCCTCCAGCGGCCGCCCCGCCAGCAGGGCGGTCAAGTCCACCGGCGCGACGTAGAGCACCGAGGTTCCCCCGACCTCCTCCTCTCCCCACACCTTCGGCCAGTACAGCTCCGGCCGCTCGCGAATTCGCCGGTGCGCCTCCTCGATCAGCCGGCCCCGGTCGCCAAAGACCGTGGCCTTCGTGGGGCAGGCCTCCGTGCAGGCCGGCCTCTGCCCGGCCCGCAGCCTCTGCAAGCAGAGGGTGCACTTGCGCACGTAGGGAACCGGCTGGTCCCACTCGTAGCGCGGGACCCCGAACGGGCAGGCCATCATGCAGTAGCGGCAGCCCATGCAGCGCTCCCGGTCGTAGATCACCGCGCCGCTGTCGGTCTGGCGCAAGGCCCCCACCGGACAGGCCGACACGCAGGCCGGTTGGAGGCAGTGCCGGCACTGCTTGCGCACGAAACTTCCTCGGGGGCCCTCCACCACCGAGGTCCAACTCCGGGCCGAAAGACCGTCCGCCAGATTCCAGCGGTGCGGCAGTTCGGGCCCCAACCCGTTCGCCAGCTTGCAGGCCCGCACGCACTCCCGGCAGCCGATGCACTTGCTCACGTCGGTGAGAATCGCCGCCCTCATCGCGCGCACACCTCCTGGGCGGAGCGGGCCGCCGCCGGCGCAGGCCCCGCGCTGCGCGCCCCTTCCAGCCACGACGGACGGTCGCCGTAACCCAAGGTGGCCGCCACCCGGTCGCCCGCTCCCACCGGAAACTTCCAGGCCAGCGCCGTCACCAGTTGCGAGAGCGGCGCCAGCACGCAGTGCGCGATCTTGGTGAAGGGGATCAGGGCCATCACCAGATCGCCCGAGTACACGTGCACCAGCATCAGCGCCTGATAGCTCGCCGGCCCCAGCCGCAGGTTCGAACAGGCGTAGCCGCTGGCGAAGGGCGTCGCCAGCAGCAGGGGCCAAAGGTAATCCTGCCGGCGACTGATCGCCCGCGCCGTCGAGCCGGCCAGGCGTCCCGTCACCAGCAGCAGGGCCGAGACTATCACCGCCAGCGTCAGCCCGTCCGCCGCGGCTTGCGGCAGCGCCGCCCAACTCAGCCCGGTCGAGCGCTCCCACAACAGAATGTGCGCCGCCAGAAAGGGAGGAACCGCCAGCAGCCCGATGTGAAACGCCAGCGAGATCGTGCTGTAGAGCGGGCGCCGGCGCCACAACCGGTTCACCGGAATCAGCCACTCCGCCGTCCGCCGGACCACCTGCCTCCAGTCCACCATCCGATCCGGACTCCGCCGCCAGGCCTCCAGCGCCCCCGCCAGCGTCAACACCACGATCCGCCCCAGGCCCAGCACCATCAAAGCGAAGGCCAGCCGGAACAGCGGTCCGCGGCCCAGCTCCAGCCAGAACTCCACCGCCTCACCCTCCGTACTCGGACTCTCGATCGAAAATGATGGCCTTGTAAAGCAGATCGTGCAGCCCCACGATCTCGCACTCCAGGCCGTACTCTTCCGCCAGCTCGCGAAGCTGCTTCTTGCAGTTGGCGCAGGGCGCTACGCAATAGCGCGCCCCCGTGGCGCGAATCTGCTCGGCCTTGGCCCGCCCCCCGACCAGCATGCGGTAGGGGCGAATCTCGTCTATGGACACCGTGCCCCCTCCCCCGCCGCAACAGATGTTCTCCCGCCCGCCGGGCGTCATCTCGACGTACCGGGCGCAGAAAGCCCTCAGCAACTCGCGCGGCTGCTCCACGATCCAGCCCAGCCGGGCAAGGTTGCACGGGTCGTGATAGGTCACCGGCTCGCTGATCGCATCCGCCCTCAACCTCAGGCGGCCCTGCTTCCACGCCTGGTGCGTGTACTCCATGATGTTCAGCACCGGCAGGGCCTCACGCCCGCCGCAGTAGGTGGGGTAGAACTGCTTGGCGGTGCGGGAGGCATGCCCGCACTCCCCGATCACGATCGCTTCGACGCCCAGCCGTTCGGCCTCGCGCCGGATCTTGCGCAGCACGTGCTCCAGCACCTGATCGTTGTAAAAGAGGCCGTAGTTGATGGCGTCGTAGTAACCGGTGCCCAGCGTCCAACTGTCGCCCGTGGCCCGAAAGACGGCCGCGATGCCCATCAGGGTGTCGGCCTCCATCAAGAAGTCGGAAACCGGCGCCAGGAACAGGTACCGGGCGCCCTGCCGGTCCACGGGGAAGGGGATCTCGATGCCTTTGGCCTCCTCCATCTCCTCACTCAGGAACTCCAGGCTGTCCAGCAGGGCGGGCACGGGGATCGCCGACGTATTGCCCGTGGCGCCGGCCAACTGCTCGCGCGTGCTTACCACCAGCGCGCGCGGCGCAATCCCGATCTCGGAGAGGATGTAGCGTCCCAGATGTGTGATCAGGCCGTGATCAATCCCCATGGGACATTCCAACCAGCAGCGGCGGCAGGCCGTGCAGTTGTAAAAGGACTCGGCCATCTCCTGCACCTGCCGGTCGCTCAAGCCGGGGTCCCCCAGCAGCCGCCCGCGCAGCACTCCCGCGAGAGTGAAGTGCCGCCGATAGACCGAAAGCAGCAGCTCGGAGCGATAGCAGGGCACGTCCCGGGGGTCGCCGGTAGCCAGATAGATCTGGCACTGCGCGGTGCACCGCGCGCACTTGGCGCTGACCCGCGCGTAATGGTCCAGCGCCAGCCGATAGTGCGTGTGCTTGAGGATGGCGGCCATGGCTTGCAGGAAGCGGCGCGGCCGGTCGGCGACCTCGAAGTCCTCGACGTGATAGCGGACCGGGAGCCGCTGGCGGGCGGCGATCTCGGGTTTGCGGCTGCTGGCGAAGGCGCGCCGGCGTTCGGCCTCGGTCAGGGTTCGCATGGGGGAGGACCACCGGGGAGCGATGGAAGCACGAAACATACAAAACAAATCAGCATTTAAGTGCTCCTCACACCATAGTGGCACACGCCTGCCCGCCTCGCAACCGTGCTGCCCTAAAATCGAGTCGCCCCCGCGCCCCTCAGCCCAGCTTGCGCCCGATCACGGCGTAGTCCAACCCGCCGAAAAAGGCCTCCCGGAAGTCCTCCGGCAGCGCCTGCAAAGCCGGCATCGCCTCGGCCGCCGGCGAGCGCCGCTCGACCCGCAAGCCCCCGAAGCCGTTCTCCTCGAAGTAGAACACCAGCAGCGCAGGCGGGATGGGATGGCGGTGGCCCGGGTCCAGGTAGTAGTGCGTGGCGAAGATCGCCAGGCACTCCGGGTTCGGCGTCTCGACCACCAGCCGGCCGCCCCGCTCCAGTGTGCCGGCCGCCAGCCGGATCAACTCCGGCACGCGCTCGGGCGGCAGGTGCTCGACCACCTGGGCGCAAAACAGCCCGTCCAAGGCCCCTTCCGGCTGCTGTTCGAGCCAGACGAACAGATCCGCCTCCTCGGCCTCCAGCCCTTTCATCCGGCAGAGCGCGACCGCCTCCGGGCTGAGATCCACTCCTCGGGCGCTCACGCCCGCTTCGCGCAGCAACTCGAGAAACTCGCCCCGCCCGCAGCCCAAGTCAACTACCGCCCGGCAACCCGCGAAGAAAGGCAGGTAAAACCGCTGCTGCTCCCGGACGTACTCTTCGCTGCCCCGGAAGCGCCCGGCGAATTTCAGCCAGTCCAGCTCCGCCTTGCCGGGTTCGAGGGCGGCCGGGGCCGCGGCCGGAGCGCGCGCCGTCACAGCCGCCGTCCGCTGCCGGATGAGGCGCAGTTCGGCGTGGATCAGGCGCTCGAACTCCAGCCGCACCTGCTCCAGATCGCTCCACAGCCGTTTCTGCACCTCCAGCACCGAGCGCTCCAACTGGGCGGCGAACTCCGCGTGCTGGCCGCGCACCAGCTCGCGGAAATTCGCCTCCATCAGCCCGGCCCGATGCTGGAAGCCGGCCTGGAGGTCCGCCACGCTGCGCAGGAACTGCACTTCGTTGACCGCCAGCTTGTGCTCCCACTCGGCGCGCCAGGCCGCCCAGTGCGAGCGAATATCTTTGAGCTCGGCCGCCTCCGCCTCCCAAGCGGCCGCGCGCCGCCGCCACTCGTCCTGCATTTCGCCCAGCAGGCCGGCCAGGCGGGCGAAGGTCCGGTTGTTGTCGTTGAGGGCCTCCAGGAGAGCGTCCAGCGAGGCCACCACGGCTCGATTGAATTCCACCTGCTCGCGCACGTGCCAGTCCAGCGCCCGCGCCACTAGCCTCTTGACGAACTGGATGGCGTCGTTGAGCAGCCCGGGCGGCCGCGGGTTGACCGTGCCGATGGCGGCCACTTTGCCTTCGGCCGCGTCGCGGGCGTGCAGGACGGGCAGCAGGTCGGTCAGGGGCAGTTGAACCGCATCCCCGGCCCTGCCTTGCGGGTAGCGAGCCCGGACCCGCTCGCGGATCTCGCGCACCACGGCCGCCAGCTCCTCGGCCGGCAGATCGGGCGCCTGGCTATCGGGCACGGCGCTTGCCTCCCGCGCGCGGCGGCGGCCACTCGGCCGTCACCTTGGTGTACAGCCCGCCCCGCGGCGTGAACTCCCCGGTGACGGCGGCCCGCACCGGCCGCGCCGCCTGAACCAGGTCCCGCAGGATGCGGTTGACCGCGTTCTCGTAGAAGATCCCGAGGTTGCGATAGCCCAGGATGTACATCTTCAGCGACTTCAACTCGACACAACGCTTGTCCGGCACGTAGCGGATCGTGATGCGGCCGAAGTCCGGCAGCCCGGTCTTGGGGCAGACCGAAGTGAACTCGGGAATGCTGATCTCGATCTCGTAGCCCGGATACTGGTTGGGCCAGGTTTCGATCCCCGGCAGCGGGGCCTGGATGCCGGCCCGGGCGTGCTCCTCGGTGTATCCGCCCTGCTTCATGAGGACTCCGTCAACGTCCGGGCCAGCAAGTCCAGGAACAGACCGACGTCGGTGACCACGCCCACCGCCTGCCCCGTGCCCCGATCGCTGACCTTGGTAGCGACGGCGGGATTGATGTCCACGCAGATGATTTTCACCCAACTCGGCAGCATGTTGCCCACCGCGATCGAGTGCAGCATGGTGCCCAGGCAGAGCACCAGACCCGCGCCCTTCAGCGCCTTCGCATAAGCCTCCTGCGCCTGGTTCATGTCGGTGATGGTCTCCGGCAGCGGCCCGTCGTCGCGCAGGCTGCCCGCCAGCACGAATTCCACCCCCGCCCGCACGCATTCGTAGAGAATGCCGCCCGTGAGCAGGCCGCTGGCGACCGCCTGCCGGATGCCGCCGGCTCGATAGATGGCGTTGATCGCCCGCATGTGGTTGCGGTGCCCGTGCTCCTCCTGGCGGCCGTCCGAGAGCCGCACCCCCAGGGACGTGCCGAACAGCGTTGCCTCCACATCATGCACTCCCAGGGCGTTGCCGCTCAGAAGGCCTTGCACGAAGCCGTGGCGGATCATGGCCGCCAGCCCCGGCCCCCCTCCCGTATGCACCACCACCGGACCGGCCACCACCACCACCTTCCTGCCCTGGGCGCGGGTCTGGCGGATCAGGGCCGCGGTCTGCCGCACCGCCGTCTCGACCTGTCGCTCGGAGGAAACCCCGTTGCTCATGAAGGCGAAGGCCAGCCGGTCGCGCTCTTTGGCTTCCGGCAACACCCGGACGCCGCGCAGGCCCACCACCACCCGGTCACCTGCTTTCAGCTCGCGCAAACGGCGGCACCGGGCCCGCTCGCCCTCCACCACAATGAGGGCGTCCATGCGCTGGTCCTCGACCTCCAGCCAGCGCCCGCCCCGGCGGATGAACGTGCGATGGTTGGTGGTGGAGTAAAAGTCCTCCGGCGCGCAGCGGTCCCGCTCGACCACGCCCAACTCGGCTTCGCCGCCGTCGGCGATGGCGCAACCCAACCCGTGCAGCGCCTGCAAGAGTTGGTCGAGCAGCGGCCGGGAGGGCGCCTGCACCCTCAGCCTCAGATGCGACGGCTCGCTGTTCGTCCGCCCGATGCGAAACTGCTCGACCTCGAAGTGGCCCTGGTATTCGACCACCGCATCGAAGATCCGCTCCATGATATGCGAATCAATCAGGTGGCCTTCAGCCTCCACCACTTCGTAGAATCCGCCTGGGGAAACGCTGGAAGTCATGAGCGTGCTATCCCTCCAGTGTAGCCGGGCCGGCAGGCAGGCGGCCGCCCCCGGCCGATGGGCCTCGCCGGAGCGCCGGCCGGAGCCCGCCTCCGCCCCCTTGCATCCGCCCGGCGCCTGTACTAGACTTTTTAACCGGCGGGGGTCGGGGCCCTCGCCTGCGAGACCAAGGCAAAAAGGGGGTTAGTCGTGAAAGCCTGCTGGAAGCCAGTCTTCCCGTTGCTGCTGATCTGCTCGCTCGCTTTCGGGCAGAACATCTCCAGCTCCGTTCGCGGCGTGCTGGTGGATCCCACCGGCGCCGCCGTGCCCGGAGCTCAGTGCACCTTGACCAACCAGGCCACCGGCGCGGTCCTCAAGGCCGCCTCGGGCGCCGACGGCTCGTTCGTCTTCCCCAACGTCCTGGCCGGCACCTATACCCTCAAGGTGGAGGCCACCGGCTTCAAGACCCTGGAGACCAAGGACATCATCGTCACCGCCAGTCAGGTTCGCGCTCTCGGCAACCTCACCCTACAGCTCGGCGAGGTGCGCGAGACGGTGAGCGTGGCCGCTGAGGCCGCTGCCATCCAGCTCGCCAGCGCCGAGAAATCCGGCACCATCACCCCGGACCAGATTCAGAACATCGCCGTCAAGGGCCGCGACTTCTTCGCCCTGCTGCTGACGGTGCCCGGCGTGGTGGACAACTTCAGCCAGCGCCGCGAGACCATGTCGCCTGACTCGATCCGCGGCACCTTCATCAACGGCAACCGCGAAAACCAGAAGAACCTGGCCATTGACGGCATCACGGACCTGGACACCGGCTCGAACTCCACGGTCCACTTCCAGCCCAACATGGACGCCATCGCCGAGATCAAGATCATGACCTCCAACTACCAGGCCGAGTTCGGGCGCAACGGCGGCGGCGTCATTACGGTCATCACCAAGTCAGGCACCAAGGACTTCCACGGCACGGCCTACAACTTCTACCGGCACGAGAGCCTGAACGCCAACAACTTCTTCAACAACCGCACCGCCACCCCCAAGTCGCCTTACCGCTATCGCATCAGCGGCTACTCGATCGGCGGGCCGGTCTTCGTGCCCAATAAGTTCAACCGCAACCGGGACAAATTGTTCTTCTTCTTCTCCCAGGAGTACGTGGGAATGAAGAGGGACTACGGCACCCGCTTCGTCAACATGCCCACCGCCCTCGAGCGCGAAGGCAACTTCTCCGACAGCCGCGACACCAACGGCGCCCTGATTCCCGTGCGCGATCCCCTCACCGGCCAGCCCTTCCCGGGCAACATCATTCCCAAGGACCGCATCAACAAACTGGGCCAGGCGATCCTGAACTTCTACCCCCTGCCCAATTACACCGAGCCCGATCCGCGCCTGCGCTACCAGCGCAACTACAAGTCCGCTTACAGCGGCAGTTACCCCAAGCGCCAGGACGTCGTGCGCATTGACGCCAACCTGTGGGATTCCTTCCAGGTGTACTACCGCTACATCAAGGACAAGGACGAACAGGACACGCCCTACGGCCTGTGGGTCAACGGCGGCATCAATTACTATCTGACGCCTACCCGCTTCGGCCAGCCGGGCAAGGGCCAGGTCGTCCACATGAGCAAGATGTTCTCGCCCACCCTCATCAACGAGTTCATTTTCGGCAAGAGCCGCAACAACCTCTACTTCGATCCGGTGGACAAGGCCTTGGTGGATCGTTCCAAGATGGGCAACCCGCCCCAGTGGTTCCGCGACCAGCAGGGCCCCAGCACCTACCTGCCGCCCGCTTCGGCCAACTACATTCCCAACGTGGCCTTCGGCGGGCAGCCGGCCAACCCGGTCAATTCCGGCCTGGGCAACGTCCCCTATCTGAACTTCAACGACATTTACAGCTTCGTCAACAACATCAGCAAGGTCTGGCGCTCCCACAACCTGAAAGCCGGCCTTTACATCGAGCGCACCGGCAAGTTCCAGGTGGGCGGGGGCAACTACCGCGGCGCGTTCAGCTTCTCGCGCGACACCAACAACCCCTTCGATTCCAACCACAGCTACGCCAACGCCCTGCTGGGCAACATCACCTCCTACTCGGAGGCCACCGCCCGGGTGGACGGCGACTGGTGGTTCTGGAACTTCGAGTGGTTCCTCCAGGACAACTGGCGGGTCAATCGCCGCCTGACGCTGGACATCGGCCTCCGCTTCTACCACCTGCCTCCCATGGAGGACCTGAACCGCACCTGCGCCACCTGGGACCCCAACTTCTATGACCTCCGCCGCGCCCCGGCCCTCTACATGCCGGCGCGCGACCCGCAGGGACGCCGCGTGGCCCAGGATCCCATCTCCAAAGCCTTCGCCCCCGTGCCTCTGATCGGCCTGTTCGTCCCCGGTTCAGGCGAGCCGGCCAACGGCATGAAGATCGGCGGCAAGGACGGTTATCCGCCGGGGATGTTCACCACCCCCTGGCTCCACATCGGTCCCCGCTTCGGCTTCGCCTACGACCTGTTCGGCACGGGCAGGACCGCTCTGCGCGGCGGCTTCGGCATGTTCAAGGACCGGCCGCAAGGCAACCCGACCTTCTACACCAACGGCAACCCGCCGGTCGCCTACACACCCACCCTCTATTACGGCAGCTTGGACACTTATGCAGCTTCCGGCGGCGCCATCGGGCCTTCGAACTTGACCACTTTGCTGGGCCACAACAGCCTGGCCACCACCATGAACTACAGCTTCGGCATTCAGCACCAGATCTGGGAGACCACCGTGGATGTCTCCTACGTGGGCGGTTTGGGCCGGCACCTGATCATTCGCCGCAACCTCAACCCGATTCCCATCTACGCCCGCTTCGATCCGGCCAATCAGGACCCGACTCAGCCCGGGCGGCCTTTGCCGGATAACTTCCTCCGGCCCATCAAGGGCTTCGGGGACATCAACCTGCAAGAGTTCTCCGCCACCTCCAATTACAACTCTTTGCAGATTGCCGCCAACCGGCGCTACACCCGCGGCTTCCAGTTCGGCATCGCCTACACCTTCTCGAAGTCCCTGGGCATCGTGGGCAACGATTACTCCTCAGTCAGCCCGTACTTTTCGCCCCGCCGGCGCAACTACGCCCCGCTTGGCTGGGATCGCCCGCATGTCTTCGTGCTCAATTACATCTGGGAGCTGCCCAAGCCCGGCCAGAGATTGGGCATCAAGCCGCTCGGCTGGTTCCTGGATCACTGGCAAGTCTCGGGCATCACCACCTTCATGACCGGCGCGCCCTTCACGCCCGGCTTCTCGACCACCGACGGGCAGGACATCACCGGCTCGAGCGAAGGCGCGCGCATTACGGTGGTGGGCAATCCCCGCCTCTCCAAGAGCGAGAAGACCTTCTACCGCAACTTCAACACCGACGTCTTCCGCCGCACGCCGCTGCGCGACTTCGGCAACGGCGGCCTGAATTACCTCTACGGTCCCGGGGTGAATAACTGGGACATCGCCGTCTCCAAGCGCGTCCCGCTGTTCTCCGAGGAACGCTTCATCCAGTTCCGCACCGAGCTGTTCAACGCCTGGAACCACACCCAGTTCTCGGGACTCGATTCCGGTTTTCGCTTCGATCCCCAGGGTGTGAATCAGAACGCCAACGTGGGCGCCTTCACCAGCGCCCGCGATCCGCGCATCATTCAGCTTTCGCTGAAGATCTACTTCTGACGCGGCGGCAGGCGGGCCCGGCCCCGGCGGCCGGACCCGCCCGGCCCTGAACCCCCGGCCCGAGGGCGGTGAGCTTCGCCTACCCCTTAATCCAGGCGTGCCGCGGGTCGTCCTTCCAGGCCCCGTAGCGCCGCCTTTCGCCCGCCAGGAACCAGGCGTAGTTCAGTGTGTAGCCGGGACAGCAAGCCACCGGATGGTAGCCGCGTGGGATCAACACCGTATCGCCGTGCTCGACCGCAAAGGCGTAGTCGAACGGATCGGGATCCTCCGGGTCCGTATAGACGCGGATAAACCCGAAGCCCTGCCGGGGCTCGACCTGGAAGTAGTACACCTCCTCCATGGGAACCTCCGGCTCGGCCAAACGGTCGTGTTTGTGCGGCGGGCAGCTCGACCAGCCTCCCGGCCGGCTCACGGTCTCGCCCGTAATCAACCGCGCCGCGTCCACGTTGTCCGCGATGTGGGTGTAAACGGTCCGCGTCCAGTTGTCCCGCCCCACCTCTTTCGCCACGGCCTGCTCGGGACCCACCATCACCGGGCCCGCGCCCGGCTTGCCCAGCGCTCCGGCCGCCACGATCCGGCTGGGACCGTCCAACGCCGCCAGCCTGAGCTTCGCCCCGGCCGGGACGTAGATCATCGGCGCCGGCTCCTTGAGTGACCGCCGCGCTCCCACCTCCGCCGACCAGGCGCCGCCCTCCCACTCCACTTCCACGTGCGCCGGTCCCGTGTAGAAATCCAGGGCCAGTTCTTCCTCCCCGCTCTCCAGCGTCACGCTGTGCAGGGCCCCGCCCAGCTCGATGACCGTGAAGGAAAGATGGCGCAGTTCCCTGCCCCGGCGAACGATCGGATACACGCCCGGCGCTTCTCCCGGCGATTTGATGTGCAGTTTCATCTCTAACACGCTATCATAATTGGCTTGACGCTCCGCCTTCCGCGCCTGTACCCCATCCTGGACACCGCTTCGCTGGCCCGCCTGGGCTTGGAGCTGGAAGCGGCCGCGGAAGCCCTGCTCGAAGCCGGCGCCCGCCTGTTGCAACTCCGCCACAAAGGGCATTTCTCGCGCGGCCTGTTCGCCCGCGCCGAGCGCCTGGCCGCCCTCTGCCGCCAGGCCGGCGCGCTGTTCATCATCAACGACCGCGCCGACATCGCCGCCCTCCTCGATGCGGGCCTGCACGTCGGCCAGGACGACCTGCCCGCCTCGGAGGCTCGCCGCCTCATCGGACCCCGGCGGCCGCTGGGCCTCTCGACTCACAACCCCGCGCAATTCGCCGCCGCGCTGGCCGAACCGGCCGACTACCTGGCTTTCGGCCCCGTCTTCCCCACGGCCAGCAAGGAAAACCCCGACCCCGTGGTAGGCCTGGATTGGCTTGCCGAGCTGGCCCGCCAGGCCCATGCCGCCGGACGCCCCCTGGTCGCCATCGGGGGCATTACGCGCCAGAGCGCTCTCCAGATTCTGGCCGCCGGCGCCGATTCGCTGGCCGTGATCGGCGACCTCTTGCCTGATCCCGCCACACCCCAGTCGCTGCGCACCCGGGTGCAAGAATGGCTACGACTGCTGCCTCCGACGCCGGCTTGATCCGCGGCCTCGGCCTGCTGGACGCCACCGCCCTGGTCATGGGCTCGATGATCGGCTCCGGCATCTTCATCGTCTCGGCCGACATCGCCCGCCAGGTCCACTCTCCAGGCTTGCTCATGCTCACCTGGGCGGTCACCGCCCTGCTGACCCTCATCGCCGCCCTCAGCTACGGCGAGCTGGCCGCCGCCATGCCTCAAGCCGGAGGGCAGTACGTCTACCTGCGCGAAGCTTTCGGCCCGTTGAGCGGCTTCCTCTACGGCTGGACCCTGCTGCTGGTCATTCAGACCGGAACCATCGCCGCCGTAGCGGTGGCTTTCGCCAAGTTCGCCGGCGTGTTCTTTCCGGCCATCGCAGCCGATCGCTGGCTGCTGCGCGCCGGCCCGGTGGGTCTGAACACCCAGCAGCTCACGGCCATCGCCGTGCTGGCGGGCTTGACGTGGATCAACACCCGCGGCGTGCGCGCCGGGGCGGCGGTGCAGAACCTGTTCACCTTCACCAAGACCGCCGCCCTGCTGGCACTGGTGGCGCTCGGGCTGCTTGTCGGGCGCAACCCGCAGGCCGTCCAGCGCAACTTCGCCGATTTCTGGCAGGGCGCCGCGCTGGATTTCACCGCCGTGCGCCTGGTGGGCGTAGCCATGGTGGGCGCGCTGTTCTCCTCCGACGCCTGGAACAACGTCACTTTCGCGGCGGGCGAAATCCGCCGGCCGCGCCGCAACGTGCCGCTGGCCCTGGCTCTGGGCGTCTCGATCGTCTCCCTGCTGTACCTGGCCTGCAATTTCGTCTACTTGAGCGTGCTGCCCCTGGAAGCGATCCAGCGGGCGCCCGAGGATCGGGTGGCCACCTCCGCCGCCCAGTGGATCCTCGGCCCGCCGGCGGTGAAGCTGATGGCGGCCGCCATCATGATCTCGACCTTCGGCTGCGCCAACGGCATGATCCTGGCGGGCGCCCGCGTCTACTACGCCATGGCCCTGGACGGCTTGCTGTTCCGCTCGCTGGCCCGCCTCGACCCGGCGCGCCGCACGCCCAACGTCTCCCTGCGGGTGCAGTGCCTCTGGGCCTGCCTGCTCACCCTCTCGGGCACTTACAGCGACCTGCTCGACTATGTTATATTCGCCGTTTTGCTTTTCTATATCTTGACGATCGCGGGTATTTTCGTGCTCCGCCGGTCCCGACCCGAGATGCCCCGGCCTTACCGGGCTCTCGGTTACCCCGTACTGCCTGCCGTCTACATCGCCCTGGCCGGGCTGATCGAAATCCTGCTGTTGATTTACAAGCCCAGATACACCTGGCCGGGGTTGCTTCTGGTCCTGTTGGGCGTGCCTTTCTATCTGGTTTGGCGCGCCAGGCAGATCCGCGGGGCCGCGCCGGCGTGAGCCGTCCCGCCAAGGAGCTCGGATGAGTCTGTTCGCCACCAAATCGCTGGCTGATCTGCAACGCGAGGCCGAGGCCCACACCCTCAAGCGCGCCCTGGGTCCCTGGAGCCTGATCTCTCTGGGCATCGGCGCCATCATCGGCGCGGGCTTGTTCTCCCTGACCGGCATCGCCGCCGCCGAATACGCCGGTCCGGCCGTGGTGCTCTCCTTCGTCTTTGCCGCCATCGGCTGCGCTTTCGCCGGTCTGTGCTACAGCGAGTTCGCCACCATGATCCCGGTGGCCGGCTCGGCTTACACCTATGCCTACGCCACCCTGGGCGAATTCCTGGCCTGGACCATCGGCTGGAGCTTGGTGCTGGAGTACGCCATCGGCGCCGCTACGGTCTCGATTTCCTGGTCCAGCTACATGGTCTCGCTGTTGCACGATTGGGGCCTGGAGTTGCCCTACGAGCTGATCGCCTCACCCTGGCAGCCCGTCATGTTGCCCGACGGCCGCCTGGTGCACGGCCTGATCAACCTGCCCGCCGTCTTCATCGTGGTCGTCATCTCCATCCTGCTGATGACCGGGATTCGGGAATCGGCCCGGGCCACCGCCGTCATGGTGCTGATCAAGGTCAGTGTGGTGGTGGTCTTCATCCTGGCCGGCTGGGCTTTCATCCGGCCCCAGAACTACGTGCCTTTCATCCCCCCCAACGCCGGGCAGTTCGGCCAGTTCGGCTGGAGCGGCATCCTGCGCGCCGCAGGCATCATTTTCTTCGCCTACATCGGCTTCGACGCGGTCTCCACGGCCGCCCAGGAGGCTCGCAATCCGCAGCGCAACATGCCCATCGGCATCATCGGTTCACTGGCCATTTGCACCGTACTCTACGTGCTGTTCGCCCACGTCATGACCGGCCTGGAGCATTACTCGCGCTTCCGCGGCAACGCCGCGCCGGTGGCCTTGGCCATCGCCAACACGCCTTATGAATGGCTGAAAGGCTCGATCAAGCTGGCCACCATCGCCGGGCTGACCTCCGTCATCCTGGTCATGCTGCTCGGCCAGTCGCGCGTCTTCTTCTCGATGTCGCGCGACGGCCTGCTGCCCCCGGTATTCTCCCAGATCCACCCCAAGTGGCGGACGCCCTGGAAGTCCAACCTGCTGCTGATGCTTTTCGTCAGCCTGTTCTCGGCTCTGGCGCCCATTTCGCTGGTCGGACAGATGACCTCGATCGGCACTCTGCTGGCCTTCGTCATCGTGTGCGCCGGCGTGCTGATCATGCGGCGCACCAATCCCCATGCGCCCCGGCCTTTCCGCACTCCCCTGGTGCCCTGGGTGCCCGGGCTCGGCATCCTCACTTGCCTGGCCATGATGTTCGGCCTCGGCTGGCCCAACTGGGCCCGGCTGATCGGCTGGCTCGTCATCGGCTACGCCATCTACTTCCGTTACGGCCGCCGCCACAGCCTGCTGGCGGGGAGTTAGAAAGTCCGCGGCGCTCGCCGGGCCGGGCGGAGTTCCGGTGTGGCAATGTCCTCGCGGGCTTCCGGATCGCCGGACGCCGGGCCGTGCCAGACGCTGCCGCCGAACGTCGTGACGTAAATCATCTCCGGCCGGCGCGGATCCGGGATGACGCGGTGGCCCCACTGGAAATTGAATCCGCGGATGCGCTCCCAGCTCTCGCCCCGGTCCCCGGAACGCCAGGCGGAGGATTCGAACCCGGCCGCGTACAGCACGCCGCTGCGCGGGTCCACCGTGACGTCGTAGACGTGCTGGTCGCCGGCGAAGACGTTGCGCCAGCTTCGGCCCCCGTCGGCGGAAACGAAGATGCCGCCGTCGCGCGCGCCGGCCGGGGTGCGGCGGCCCCAGGCCGCCAGATATAACCGCCGGGGATCCTCCGGGTCAATCGCCAGCCCGTTGGGGCCGTTGACGCCCTCGGGCAGCGGCGGGCGGCTCCAGGACTCGGCCCCATCCTCGGAGCGATAGAGCGCGCCGTCGCCCGGATTGTTGTAACTGCCGTCCTCGCTGCGCCGCGCCACGATCAGATACAACGTCCCTTCAGGGTCGCGCGCCAGCCGCCAGGCGAACGGCTCGGCCCCCTCGATCCCCTGATTCTTCAGGTTCCAGGTGCGTCCGCCGTCGGCGGACTTGTACACGCCCCGTCCGAAGGCCGCCGCATAAAGCACGCGCGCCTCCACCGGGCTGTCCGGATCGAGCAGCGGGTGAGTCACCGCCGCCGGCGGCATGCCCTCGCTCGAGGAGCGCCACGTGCGCCCTCCGTCCTCGCTCAGGCACACGCCCCCTTCGTAAGTGGCAGGCGCCGTGCTCCGCCACATCTTCGGCCGCGGCAGGTCGTGCACCCGGCTCATGGCGCCCCAGACGCGCCCCGGCGCCGCCGGATCGAACTCGATCCAGTACGTCGTGTTCCACCAGCGCCGCGGCACGCCGTCAATCGAGCTCAGCCAGCTCCGCCCGCCGTCCTCGCTGCGAAACAGCCCGATGTCGGTGTAGCTGATGAAGATGCGCTCCGGGGCAAAGGGATCGAAATGCACGCCGTAGCAGGTCGTCACATCCAGGCCCGTGGTGTCCCAACCCGCGTCGGGAACTCGCCGGGAGTAAACCGCCCGCCAGGTCCGGCCGCCGTCCAGCGTCCGCATGGTGCGACCGGAATCGGTCCCGTAGCAGACGTCCGGATCGCCCGGCGCCACACCCAGGTTGAAGGGATTCCCGCCCCAGCCGGGCCCGAAACGCTCGCTCAGCCAAGCCTCCTGAATGTTGTCGGCAGTGCGGCTGGATTCCTTCCAGACCAGCTCCCAGGTCCGTCCTCGGTCCGGGCTCTTGGCGACGCCGAACCAGCTCGCGCCGCCCTCGCGCAGGCCGCTGTAAGAGACGTACACCACGTCGGGATGGCGCAGAGAAGTCGCTACCGCCCGGAGCTGCGCACCCCCGCCCGGACCCGACCGGCGCCAGCTCGCGCCCCCGTCCTCGGAAACCCACAACGCCTCCGCCGCCGCAGCGTAGATCACCGGCGGGCCGGCTTCCTCGGGGAAGCCTGCCGAGACGTCGCTGAAGGAGGCCACGCCCTCCGGGGCGGGGCCGCTCCGCCACTCCCCGCCCTCGCGCACGGCAACCGTACGCGAACCGATCACGTACAGCGTGCGGTCTTCGGCCGGGGAACGCGGATCCACATAGATCTGGCGGGCCCCGTCGAGCAGCGGCGCCGCCCGGTTCCAGCTCGCGCCCCAATCCCGGGAAACGTGCAGGGCGGAATCCAGCGCGGCGTACAGCGTGCGCGAGTCCTCCGGATCCACCGCCAGGGCGGCGATTCGGGAGGCGGGACGGCCCGCCACGTAAAGCGTCAGGCTGGCGTGGTCGTCCGGCATCAGAATCGCCGTGATGGCGGAGGGATCGGGATGGACGAGCGACCAGGAGTCCCCGCCGTCGGTCGAGCGCCACAAGCCGACCCCCTGCACGTAGATCGTGTCCGGCTGCACCGGATCGAAGACGAAGAAACGAGTCGTGCCGCGCAGGTTGAACATGCGCCAGCTCTCGCCCCCGTCGTGCGAAAGGTAGGATCCCGTCATATCGCAGGCCACCAGCACGCGCCGGGGATCATGCGGGCTTACGGTAGGCAAAAACTGCGCGCCGCCGCCGCCCGGCCCGATCACCCGCCAGGCATCCTGGCGCGGCGCTGGGCCGCCCAGCCAGACCCAGGCCGCCGCCGGCGCCGCCAGACAAACCAGCCACCTTCGCATGCAGCGATCCTATCGCATTCCCGCGAGACGATGAGCGGCGCCCGCCACGGCCGCAGGGCTGTGCTATCTTCCGGGCATGGAACTCTCCCGGCGGCGATTGCTTCAGGCCGCGCCCCTCGGCGCGGCCGCGGGCCTGCGGGCGGCCCTCCTGCGCGCCGCCGGTTACGCCGGCTGGGTCTCCCTGGAGATGGAAGGCAAAGAGCCCGCCGAAACCGCGGCGCCCAAGAGCTTTGCCGTTTTGAAAGAGGCCTTCGGCTGAGGACCGCCGAGCCCGCCTCAGCCTGCCTCGCCCGGCGGGGCCGGGCCGGGGGAAATCGCCTCCGCCGCCTCCCGCAGCAGCGCCGCGGTCCGCACCGCCCGGTAGTCGCGTTCCAACTCGGCCGCCAGCGCGTGCAACTGCTCGCGGCTGCTCCGGCCGGGCCGCAGCGCCTGATAGATCGCCAGAATGCGCTCCTCGGGCAGGCGTGTCAGCTCGGCCGCCCGCGCCAGATTCTCGGCCAGCCGGCGCCGGCCCGCGCGGCGCGCGATCTCAGCCTGAAGCTCCAGCGCCTCGGCCGTCACCCGCAGATCCTCCATACCGACGCGCCCCGCCAGCACGGCCTCCAACGTGATCTCTTCGAACGGCAACCCGGAAGGTGTCTTCAACCGTCCCGGCTGCTTCTCGGCCAGCGGGTACTCGGGCGCCTCACCCATCCCAATGCATCTCCTCGGGCGGGCGGCCCTCGACCACCTGCTCGATCTCGCGCCGGTGCAGGATGGTCGTCTTGACGATGTACTTCAGGCGCGCCGTGTTGTCAATTTCGACCGGCAGAGGCGTCACCGGCGCCCCCTTGGCGTACCGGGCCGCGTTCCGGCCGATCCGGCGGTAGGTCTCCAGCGTCAAGTTGGGCGCCTGGGGGAACAGTTCCAGGTTGTCCAGCGGCGCCAGCCCCCGCCGGTGAATCACCGTGGTGCCCTTGGACTGAATGCCCACCGCCACGCCCGAACCGCTCAACTGCGCCCCGGCGTGGCCGATGAAGCCGCAGTCCGCCGTGTGATGAATCTTGACCACGCGCGGCCTGAGGCCCTCCTCCCGCACACCCTCCATCAGGGCCTCCAGCACGCTGCGATGAGGCAGGCCGAGCAGGGTGGCCTCCAGCGCGCCGCCGAAGGCCGGGCCGACCGCGATGACCACGTCGAGAGGATCCTCGCTGCGAGCCGCTTCGCCCGCTGAACGCAAGCAAGGGCCTGCGCCTGTGCCCCGTCCCACCGCGCGCGGATCGGCCGCTTGCGGCAGCGCGGCAATCTCGGCCCAGCGCCGGGCGCTCAGCCGGTATCCGGTCCCCGGGCCCCGATAGTCGTTGGGGTCGTTGATCGCGCTCAGCACGCGCCCGCCGGGCAGCAGCAAGGCCGAGGTTTGCAGATAGTCGCCCGAGACTCGCAGCTTTTCCAGGGCCAGGATCTTCCCGGCGATGTCCCGGAAGCCGCGCCGCGCCAGGGCGCGAATCACCTCGACCGCGTTGCCGCCCCGCCGCAGGAAGGCCTCCGCCGCGGCCAGGTCGGCCACGGCGTCGCGCTCCGGCATGTCCTCGCTCGAACGGGCCCGCGCCGCCGCCTCCACCTCCTCGTCCCGGATAGGCGGCAGACCCAGCTCCGCGAAGACCGCCTGGAGCGCCTGAGCCGCACGCCGCCGCACGGCGAGCAACTCCTCTTCGCCCACCGGCCGCAGGCCGCCGTCCACCTGCATGTCGCGCTGGAGCACGTTGTAGTCGTCCAGATCCTCGGCGTCAAAATTGCCCCCGCCGAACAGATTGTCCTCCCGGGGCACCGCACTGTAGCCGGAGAAAATGAAGTCCGCCCCGGGCAGAAACTGGAGCATCAACTTGGCCGTCTTGCGGATCTCCGAGTGCGAGGCCATGGCGTCGTTGCCCGAGGCCACTTCCAGATCGAGCATGGCCGCCATCAGGTTCTCCCCCAGCACCGCCCGCACGCCCCCGGGCAGCGACTCCGGCAAGGCGATGCAACTGATCGAACCGTTCTGCACCCCCTGCGAGCCCGCCCCTTTGACCACCATCAGACAGCGGGCCTCCAAATACATCATCGAGCGGCCCCCGGCGTGCCCCATCAAAGCCTCCGAACCGGAACCCGAGGTGAAGCGCACCTTGATGCCCCGCGAGGCATAGGCCGAGGCCAGGAAAGCCTTCGACCAGGGAGTGTCGTCGCCGTCGCGGAAGGCCTCCTCGGTCCCGTAGACCGAAAGGGTTTCGGCGTAACTGGTCAGTCCCAGCAACGCCAGCCGGAGGCCCAAAGCTTCCTCGACCGCGCACTGGGTCAGGGCCGCGCCCCGCCCGGTCTGCGAACCCACCAGCACGGCGAGCGCATTCAAGGGCGCGTAGCGCGAGACGCCCACCGTGGTCTCCAGTTCGGCGAAGCCGCGTTCGGCCGCTTCGGCCGCGTCCGCCGCCAGCAGCGCGGGGTTCTCCTTGCGGTTGGTGACGTGGGCCTGATTGGCCGGGGTGCGCCGGGCCCGCATCTTCTGGAGAGCCATCATCATCTCGACCACGTTCAGCCGCCCGACCACCTGGGTCAGGCGCGCCGGCGTAAGGCCTCCGCAAAGCCGCACCAGCTCGGAGCGCGGCACACTGATGTCGGTCAGACGGCGCGCCAGCTCCTCCGCCTCCAGCGCCATCGCTTCCGGCGCCGACTCCAGATCAATGGCGTGGCGCGCGATGAAGCGATCGAGCCAGTCGAAATCCGACTCCGCTCTGCCGTCCAGCTCCACCACGCGCCCCCCGGCGATGCGCAGCGTGGCCGGCGGATCATACGGGCTGTCGAACAGGCTGAGCCCGGCCTCAGGCCATTCCTCGATGAAGCTGTCCCGCTGAATGGGACGCCGGGCGCGGGCTTCGGAGCGTTTCGAGAGCATGGTTAGCGCACCGGCAGAGTCACCGGCTTGCTCGAGACGCCTTCCTGCGTAACGATCAGCGTCGCCTCGCCCGGCGCCGCCTCGGGCGGAACCCGGAAGTTGATCTGGTAAAGGCCCACCGCGTCGGGCGTCAAGCCGGCGAAGACAATCTCCGCCGGCCGGCCGTTCAGCATCACCTGAGGCTTGAAGACGCACTCGGCCAGGCGCGGCCCCCGAGGTGCGGGCAGGCCCGAGGCCACCATGGGATCCGTCAATCCCAGGCCGGTGAGGTAGATGACGACGTAGTCGCCAGGGCGAGCAGGATTGCTCGGGTCTATCAGGCGCCACCGGGCGTCCTGTGCGATGGCCCGGCCGTCGTCGAAGGCCGCCACCGCCGGAGCGACCAGCGCCAAGTCCACCGGCTCGGGAAGCGTAAAAGCGCCTCCGCTCGCCAGCAGGGCCTGATACCGCCGGCCGCCCAGCAGCTCGACGGGAACCTGCGCGTTGATCTGCCCGGGGCTTAGGTAATACAGCGGGGCAGGCAGCTCTCCGATCAGGAGCGACACGCCGTCCTGCTCCGCCGGCAGCCGGCCCGCGACCAGCGAGGGTTGCACGGTCCTCGGGGCCAGATCGGCGCCGTAGATTTGCACGATCGTTCCCGGCGCCAACGGGGCGCCGACCTGCGGGTCTAAATTGTTCAAGATGCCGAAGGGCGCCAGCCCGGGAGCGCGGCCATCCAGGACCGCGCCGCTCAGCTCGGTGGAGCCCGAGACCGCGCCCCCCGCCGCTCCGCCCCAGGCATGGAATCGCACCGCCATCGAAGCGGCCGGCGAGCGCGGCGTCCAGAGGCCGGCATAGACGCCGCCGCCCACGGAGCGCAACGCAACCGCCGGATCGCCGTTCGAGAAAGTGGCCAAAGCCAGCGCGTCCTCCGCCGGCCGTCCACAGTCGTCCAGCAAGCGCAAACGTAAGGGCGCCGGAAGGCCGGCGCGCACCTCGAAGCCCTCGGGCAAACTGGTCGCCAGCGGCGCCAGCGAGGACGCAGTGCAGCGCTCCGGCTCCGTGTTTCGCACGATGAAGACCACGTTGACCGCCGCCGGCCGGGGCTGGTTGAAACAGAACACGGCCGCGCCGCGATAGACGCCGCCCGCCAGGCCGGCCGCCGCCGCCAGCGTGATGCGCGCGGGCGAGCCGGTGGAAACTTCGCCCCGCGTGGGAGTCGCCGACAGCCAGCTCGCGCCCTGATACATCTGCACCCCGCCTTGGAACTGCAAGGCAACGGCGCTGCTGGCCTCCAGCAGCACGGATTCGGAATCGGGCGCAGGCTCGCCGGCCGTGATCACAAAGAACAGGCCGGTCTGGGAAAACGACGGCGCGGGCAGGGCGTCCGCCGCCAGAAGATCCAAGGCGGCCACCAGGTAGTTCGGCGAGTTGGGCGCTTCGGCGCTGGAGATTCTCACCAGCGCGTAGTGCCGTCCGGGAGCGAGCGTTACCGGCTGGGCCGAAAGGTTCAGCAGGCCGGGCTCGCCGGCCGTGGCTGTTCCGGCAGAGCTGTCCAGCCTCAGCCAGGGCCGCCCGGCGAGAATCTCCGCCTTCCAGTTCAGCTTCCCCTCCCCGGCGTTGAGGATCCGCACCCGCCGTTGCTCGCTTGTGCCGTGACCCGCCCGAGCCTGAAAGACCGCCGCGGGCGGGTCCACCTCCAGCCAGGCGCCGCGCTCAGCCAAGTAGAGAACGCAGGGCGCCTCCCGCCTTCCCAATGGCGTCGCGATCCGCAGCACTCCCCTGTGCGGACCCGGACGCAAGCCTTGGGTCTTCACGGTGACGCGGATCAGGCACAGCTCGGCGCAACCCTCCACGGCGGCCCGCAACCAACCCGCGCTGCTGGAGACCGAGATGTCGCCCGCCCCCAGCCTGCCCGAGCCGCGGTTGCGCACCAGCAACCCCTGCTCCAGCGTGTCCGGACCGCCCAGCCGAGCCTCGAAGCGCAACGCCGCCGGTTCCACTATCAGCTCCGCCGGGCGGCGCACCACCTTGAGCGTGACCGGGATCGGCCCGCCGGCCGGCAGGCCGCGACTGGTGTTCACATGCAGCCGCGCCGGGCCGTAGTCGCCAGGCGCCAGCCCCTGGGCGCTCACGCCGACCAGCAAGCGGGCCGGCGCCGAGCCCCGCTTCAGGTTGAGCGTCAACCAGGCGGGCGGCGGCGTTCCGGGCGCTCCGCTGTCGGCTTCTATTTGAAACTCGAACGGAGAGCCGTCGGCGGTCAGGATCGCCACCGGCTGTGGTGGCGAGGATTCGCCCTCCGCCACGGCTGTAAAGGCCAGCCGGTCGGGAGCGATGCGCAAGGGCGGCGTGAGCTGGGCCGCCACGGAGCCCGCCGCCAGCGCGATCCAGAGCAGAACGTCGGCAAGCCGCATGGCGAGGTTTCGAGCGACTCCACAATCATACTCGATCCGGCGGAGGGGGAACGGCAACCGCGGGGTCCCCTCCATTGGGACGGCGCGGCGATCAGGCGGTTTGCCGGGCCGCCAGCGCTTCCTCCTCCAGCTTGCCGGCCAGCTCCAGCAGCGCCGCGGCCACCGGGCTCTCCGGCTGGAAGTAGACCAAAGGGGCCCCGGTCTTGCGGGCTTGCAGACACAGATCGGGATTGGGCGGAATCACGGCGCTCACCGCCAGCTCGAGCTCCCGCTCGATCTCATTGAGCGGCATCGGACAGGCGAAAGAAACGCGGTTCACCACTGCCAGCCGCACCAGCCCTTGCACCCGGCAGGCGCCCCGCAGGAAAGCCAACATGCGACGGCCTGCCGCCACCGCCGCAGGCTCCCGCTCGATGACCAGCACCACCGAATCGGCCCGCCGGATCGCCGCACAATTGGCCGCCGAAGCCCGCGGGGGCAGATCCAGCACCACCCGGTCCGCCATCCAGATCAGCCTTTCCAGCACCGCCTCAGCCTGCTCGGGGGTTACCTCCGCCGGGGCGGGCCCGGATCGCGGCCCCAGCAACACGCGCAAACCAGAGGGCAGCTTCCACAGCCGCCGCCCCAGCTCGACCTCGTCCGGTCGCTCGGACTCCCACAGCGAATCGCCGCCCGCTTGGATGCGGAAACACTCGGCCAGTCCCGCTCCCATCCCCTCCAGCTCGGCGGCGATGACCGAGGTGCGGCGCGCCAGCGCCGCGGCCAGATTGGCCGCCACCGTCGTGGCGCCCACCCCGCCTTTCGCCCCCAGCACGGCGATCAGTTTGCCCGCGCTGCGCAGCGGGCCGCCCGGCCCCGCACGCAGGCGCTCCCCGCTGCGCTGCCGCTCCAAGGCGTAGCGCAGCGAGCGCACCAGAATCTCCGGCGGCGTCCGCCCCTTGACCAGGTAGTCCTGCGCTCCGGCTTGCACGGCGCGCAAGGCCAGCGCTTCGTCTTGCAAGCCGCTCAGCACCACCACCGCTGAGGCCGGCGCCCGCCGGCGGACTTCCAGGAACGTATCCAGGCCCCCGCTGTCGGGCAGCATCAGGTCCAGCAGCACCAGGTCCGCCCCGGAGCCGGCCAGCCGGGCCGCCGCCTCCGAGAGCCGGCCCGCATGCTCGATGCGGAAGCCGGCCTTGCATTCCTCCAGCCACTCGCAAACCCACTCGGCATCGGCCGGGTTGTCCTCGACCAGCAGAATTCGCGGAGGGCGATCCGTCGCTGAGCTCATCCTGCGCCTCGCCTATCCCGCATTGGCCCCCTTGGCCCGGCGGGCGCCGGCCTGGGCCGCCTGCCGCAGCGTGAAGTAGAACGTCGTGCCCCGGCCCGGCTCCGACTCGACCCAGATCCGCCCGCCGTGGCGCTCGACAATCCTCTTGGCGATAGCCAGCCCCAATCCCTCGCCGGGATACTCCGAACGCGGATGCAACCGCTGGAAAAGGGCGAAGATCCGCTCCTGCTCGCCCGGCGGGATGCCGATGCCGTTATCGCGCACCGCGAAAACCCACTCGGCGCCGCGGGCGTGGGCCGAAACATGAACCCGCGGGGCCTCCGCTCCCCGGAATTTGAGGGCGTTCCCGATCAGGTTTTCCAGCAGCCGCAGCAGTTGCGTAGCATCGGCCATGACGACCGGCAGCGGGTCCGAGCTCACCCGAGCCCCGGCGGCCTGGATCAGGCCCCGCAAGTCGGCACAGGCCTGCTGGAAGACCGCCCCGCTGTCGGTGGCCGCCAGCGGCCCGCCCCGCGTACTCACTCGGGAATACTCCAGCAGGCCCTCGATCATCCGCTGCATGCGTTCGGCGCCTTCCACCGCGTAGGCGATGAAACGCTCCGCCTTGGCGTCCAGTTTGTCCTGATAACGCCGCTCCAGTAGCCGGCAGTAGCCGGTCACCATGCGCAACGGCTCCTGGAGATCGTGGGCCGCCACATAGGCGAACTGCTCCAGTTCGGCGTTCGAGCGGGCCAGCTCGGCCGCCTGCCGCTCCAGTTCCCGGCGCGCCTGGCTGAGCAGCTCGGCTTGGCGCCGTAGCTCTTCCTCCCGCCGTTTGGGCTCGCTCAGATCGCTCACGACCAGGCAAAGGGCGGGCAGGCCCTCCTCCCCCGCAGGACTGCCCGAAATCAGGACCGGCGCCAACATGCCGTCTTGGGTGCGAACCAGCAGCTCCGCTCGGGCCGGGCCGGCGGCCGCGCGGCTCATCAGCTCCTCGAAGCTTTCCCGGGAGTCGGGCGCGACCCAGGCCCGGAAACTGGAGCCGATCACTCTTTCCAACGGGGCCCGCAGCAACTCGGCCAAGCGCCGGTTGGCGTACAGGACCGCCCCCTGCCGGTCCAGGGCGGCGGCGCCTTCCTGCATTTGCTCGAGAAACACGCGGTAGGCATGGTCGGCGCCGCGCAGGGTGAACACCTGGCGGCCTTGAGGTCCCGGGGCCAGCACGGCGTCCACCTCGCCCTGACGGATGGCGCGCAGGGCCTGCTCGGCCGCGCTCAAGCGAGCTCTCAGCCGGGTCATCTGCGTCTTCAAGCTCTCGCTCATCGGGAAGCCAGACCCAAGGCCGCCAGCACACGCTTGCGGTCGGAGAGATTGCCCACCAGCCGGCGCACCGAGCGTTCGGTTCGCTGGATGAGGGTGGGAGTGGCCAGCACCCCGTCGCGGCCGGCGCGGTGGCCCTGCTGATAGACGTCAATGACCTCCAGCTCGTAGCGCCCGGGCAGGCGCTCCTCGCAGATGGCCTTGATGCTCTGAATGGCGCGGGCGGATCGGGGGGTTACCCCGCTCACGTAGAGCCGGATCAGACGGCGCTCAGCCACAGTGAATCTATCGGCGGCAGCAGGCCGGTCCCATTAGAGGGCCCGCACCTTAAGCTCCCAGCACCGGCAGCCAGACCCGCATGGCGGCCGGGCCCCGGTTGGCGAAGGCGTAATACGGGATCAGAGTGAGATCCGCCGGGCGGGTCGCCCCGGCCGGCGACCGCCAGGGCCGGTACAGCGGCTCCTCGGCCAGCGGCGTTCGATAAGCGCGCCCCTTATGCTTGAGCACCACCACGCCCCCCAACAGTTCCGGGTGGAACTCCTCCCGGAAGTCCTCGCCGCTCTCCAGCAACAGGTCGAACACCGACGCCTGGGGATTGTCCGGCTGCTCGAGGCAGTAAATCAGCGGCCCGCGCCGCACCGCCGCCTTGCCGCCGTTCTCCGCCACCAGCGGATTGGCCCGGACCAGCTCCGCCTTCACCGGCAGGCGCAGCTCGACCCGGTCGCCCGGCTGCCAGCTTCGCTCCAGACGTGCGTACTGGCCGGGCGGCGCCGGCTCGCGCCGCCCGTTGACGGCCAGCTCGGCCGCCGAGCACCAGCCCGGCACGCGCAGAAACAGAGCGAAGCGCTGCGGGCCGTCGCTCTGGATGCGCAAGGTGACGCGCCCGTCCCAGGGGTAGCCGGTCTGCTGGACGATCCGCACCGCGCCCTCCTGCCGGGGCCATTCCAACTCTCCGGCATGGTACAGGTGCACCCACAAACCCTCCCCGTCCGTGCTGTAGAAATAGCCCGGCAGCGACGCCAGGATGCGCTCGAGATTGGGCGGGCAGCAAGTGGTGTCGTACCAGGGGTTGCGGATGCGGTCCGCCGGATCCCCGCTGAGCTCCAGCGGATTGCGGTAGCAATACAGGTCGCCCGACAGCGACAGGCCCGAGTTCACGCCGTTGTAGAGAGCCAGCTCCAGCACGTCGGCGAAGCGCGCCTCCCCCCGGGCGGCCAGCATCCGCCAGTTCCACATCAGGCTCCCGATGGCGGCGCAGCTCTCCGTATAGGCCAGGCGATTGGGAAGCTCGTAGGGCTCGCCGAAGGCTTCGCCCTGCGCCCGCGAGCCCACCCCGCCCGTGATGTACATCTTGCGCCGCGCCAGATCCTGCCAGAGATGCTCGAGGGTTTTCGCGTAGTCCGCCTCCCCGGTTTCCAGGTAATAATCCGTCGCGCCGCAGCAGGCGTACATGGCGCGCACCGCGTGCCCCTCCAACTGCGTCCGGGCGGTGAACGGCTTGCCGCTGAACAGATAGACCAATTGCTGCGGCGTCAGCTTCAGGCGTTCGCCGTCGCCGCCGAGCAGGTAGCCGGCCAGCTCCAGATAGGAACGCTCCCCCGTGGTGCGGTACAGCTCCACCAAAGCCATTTCCAGCTCGGGATGGCCGGTCAGCAAAGGTTGTTTGGCGGGGCCGAAGTTTTCCACCAGATACTGGACGAAACGGATCCCGCCGTCCAGCAAGCGGCGTTCGCCCGAGGCGCGATGCCAGGCGATGGCCGCCTGGAGTAAGTGGCCCAGACAGTACAATTCGTGACCGCGGTGCATCTCGCGAAAGCGCAGGGGGCGGCGTTCCTCGACATAGTAAGTGTTCAGGTAGCCGCTCGGCTCCTGGACGGCCAGGATCTCCTCCGCCAGCCGCTCCAGGGTGGCGCGCAGCGCCGGACGGTCCTCCGACTGGAGGACGAAGGCGGCCGCCTCCATCCACTTGTACAGGTCGGAGTCCGTGTACAGCGGCCCGCGCCGCGGCGCCGACAGGCGCCCCCTGAGCCGCCGGAAGTTGTCCACCACTCCGTGCTGTTCGAGCAACTCGAGCAGGGAGGGAATGCTGCGCTCCAGGTTGGCCTTGCGGCGCGGGCTCCAGAAGCCCTCGCCCAGCCGGTGCAGGCGCACGGGCAGGTTGCGCAGCCGGGCGTGCGGCGAGCGCTCCAGGTGCAGGATGCCCTGGCGGCGCCAGTCGGCCTCGGCCGCGTCGGCCCCCGTCGCGGCGGCCAGCCCGGCCAGAAAGTTGCGGCGAGTGGTCTGCATGGCCAATCCCCATTCGAGCATAACGCGAGACGCCTCAGGCGGGCGCCGGTCCGTAATCGGGAATTTTCAGCGGCTCGCCGCCGCGCAGGGCGGACTGGTGGGCGATGATGCCCGGCAGGGTGTAAGCCGTCGCCTCCCAGACGTTGACTTCGGGATGGCGGTCCTCCAGGATGGCCCGCACGAACTCGTGAGTGATGAAGGCATGCGAGCCGCCGTGGCCGGTCTTCACGCGCAGCGGCTCGGGGAGCCTCTCCTGATGGTTCGGCTGGGCGAAGGCTTCGATCAGGACGGAACCCTGCGGGTAGCCGTCGGCGTCCAAGACCGTGCGGCCTCCCTGGGCGATGCGAACCACCGTATTGGGCGATCCCTCCGGTCGGGCCATGATGTAGGAAAGCCGGTCGCCGTAGAAGGCCCCGCGCTCCACCCCGCCGGCCGCCACGTGCCAGCAGACCGCGATGCGGCTGGCGTGCCCGCGCGAGGTCTTGAAGAAGCCCGTCGTGTTCCAGAAGGGATTCTTGTACTGGTTGGTCTGGAGAACCTCATGGCCGTCGCCCCAGCCGATGGCCTGCACCTCGACCAGCCGCTCCCCCGTGACCGGGACGACCATGCCCGTCGAGTGCGTCGGGTAGAGCATGGGCGGGAACCCGTGGCGCCAGGTAGGCAGACCCCGCTCGTCGAACATCAGGGCCAGCAGGCCTTCGTGGTGGTACTCGGCCTCGCTGTAAAAGATCGTGCCGAAGCGGCCCTCGGCCGCCCACTGCCGGCAGGTGATGATTTCCGGCCGGTAGTAGCTGGTCTCGGCCATCATGTACCGCAGCCCGGTGCGCTTGACGGCTTCCAGCAGCCGCTCCAGCTCCTCGAGGCTCATGCCGGCCGGCACCGCACTCAGAACGTGCTTGCCCGCCTTCATCGCCTCGATCGCCATCCAGGCGTGCAAAGGCGCGGGAGTGAACACGCCCACCGCGTCCAGCTCCCGGTGGCGGAGAAACTCCCGGAAGTTCACGTAGGTGGCGCCGCAGCGGTAGGCCTCGGCCAGCCGGCGCAGGCGGTCGGGCCGCACATCGCACACCGCCGTCACGCGCGCTTCCGGATGCAAGTGCCATTGGAAGGTGGCGCCGAAGCCCCCGCCCACGATCCCCATGCGCACCGGACGGGGCGCGGCCCGCTCGCCGACCAGAAGCGGGACTCCCGCCCCGCGCAACACATCCCGGCGACTCCAAGCGGACGTCATTCCCCGATTATGCCGCGACGGGCGGGGCGGCGCGGCCGCGCTTGCCGGGCCCCGACCGCCCCCTAATCCAAGTGGAAGACCTCCTCCATCTCGGCCCACCACTCGCCCGGCCGCCGCGTCGGCAGCGGCTGCTGCATGGGCTTCATGATCGCCCACCACTGCTGGGTCTTGGGGTCGGCCGCCATCCGGGCCATGTCGGCTTGGAAATCTTCGCCCACATACTCGAAGTAACTGAAAAGCCGGCCGTCTTTGTAATAAATCGAGTAATTTCGGATGTTACATGCCCGGATCATATCGAGCACTTCGGGCCAGGCCTGTGCGTGATACGCCTTGTACTCTTCTAACCGGGCCGGATCCAGGCCGATCACCATGCCGTAGCGTCGCATGAGAGAGAACCTCCGGGTTTGCTCCAGACACAGCGCTCCATTGTAGCCCCTCCGCTTCAGAGACCGTCCGGGGCGACCGCCTCGGCCGGGCTCACCAGGCGGTGCTCCTCGAGCGAGCGGTAGCAGGCCTCCACCAGCGCCAGGGTCCGCAGGTTGTCCCGGCCGCTTATGGAAGGCGGGCGCCCCGCCGCCAGGCTGTCCAGCAACTCGCCCATCGGGCCGGCGAAGGCGTCCGGAAACCAAGCCTCCCGCCAGCGCGGCGAGAACCAGACCCCGGGCCGCAGGCGGGTTGTGAAATCCAGCGTGCTGGGAACCACATTGGGCCAGGCGTGCCAGCCGATGCTGCCCCGCGCCAACCCTTCGGTTCCCTCCACCCGCCAGCGGAGGTAGTTGTCCGCCGCCGCTCCCTCCAGCACCGGGCCGGCGTAGACGTCGTCCCAGGCCGCCGCGCGCAGGCCGCCGGCGTACTCCAGGATGTACAGCACGATGCCGTCGCGGTGCGGGAAGTCCGCGCGCGGATCCGAGCGGGCGCTGGCGTAGACGCCGGCCGGCTCGCCGAACAGGAAACGGAACGCGTCCAGGTGATGGATGCTCATGACCGGCAGCGTCAGCCGGTCCGAGCGCCGCTTCCAGGAAACGTAGCGCCGGGGCGCGCGCATCTCGAGGGTGGCCAGCACCGGCTCGCCCAGCCATCCGCGCGCCAGCAGCGTCCGCAGGGCGCGGATCGAGGGGTCCCAGCGCATGTTCTGATTGACGGCCAGGGTGATGCCGGCCTGTTCCGAGAGGCGCACGATCTCGGCCGCCTCGGCGAAACTCAAAGCCAGGGGCTTCTGGGCCAGCACGCCCCGCACGTGGCCGGCGCGCTCGACGATCCGCCGGATGACGGCCGGCTGCTGGTCCGGCGGCACCGCGACGTCCACCACTTCGATCGAGCGATCCGCCAGCAGCTCGTCCAGCCCGGCGTAGACCGCCGGCACGCCGCACAGCCTGGCGGTTTCTCGCGCCCGTTCCCCATCCCGGTCGGTGATCGCCGCCGCCTGGTAGCCCGCCCGGCGGTAGGCGGGCAGTTGCAGCTCGCGCACCACGAAGCCCGCCCCCACCACGCCGATCCGGTAGTCCTTGCGGGCGGGCGGCGGCGCCACGTGCTCCAGATCCAGGTTGAACTCCATGTTGCGGGCATGATACAACAGGCGCGAAACGGTGCGTCCATGGGAGAGGAATCCAACCGGCGCGATTTCCTGAAGGCGGCCGCAGCCGCCCTGGCCGGCGCGCCGCCGCCGCGCCCCAATTTCCTCATCGCGCTGTGCGATGATCTCGGCTACGGCGATCTGGCTTGCTACGGCCACCCCGTGATCCGCACGCCCAACCTGGACCGGCTGGCGCAGGAAGGCGTCCGCTTCACCGATTGCTACGCCGCCGCCCCGGTCTGCTCGCCCGCCCGCGCCGCTCTGCTCACCGGCCGCATCCCCGACCGGCTGGGCGTTTACAACTGGATTCCCGCAGGCAGCCCGATGCACCTGGCGCGAGGCGCCGTCACCTTCGCCCGCCTCCTCCAATCCCGCGGCTACGCCACCTGCCACTCGGGCAAGTGGCACTGCAACGGAAAGTTCAACTCCTCCGAGCAGCCCCAGCCCTCCGACCACGGCTTCGACCACTGGTTCTCCACCCAAAACAACGCCGCTCCCAGCCATGCCGATCCGGTCAACTTCGTGCGCAACCACCGGCCGGCCGGCCCGCTCAAAGGCAACGCCGCCGCGCTGGTCGTGGACGAGGCGATCGGCTGGCTGAAATCCCTGCCTCGCGGCAAGCCCTTCTGCCTGTTTCTGTGCTTCCACGCGCCCCACGAGCCGATCGCGGCCGATCCCGAATTCCTGGCCCTTTATCCGGAGGCCCGCCGGCCGGGCCAGGCGCTCTACTACGCCAACGTGACCCAGATGGACCATGAGTTCGGGCGCTTGATGAAGTACCTGGATCAGGCCGGGCTGAGGCAGGACACCTTAGTCCTGTTCACCAGCGACAACGGCCCCGAGACGCTGAACCGCTACCCCGCCGCCTGGCGCTCGCACGGCTCGCCCGGATCCTTGCGCGGCATGAAGCTGCACCTGTACGAAGGCGGCATCCGCGTGCCGGGGCTGTTGCGCTGGCCGGGACGGGCGCCCGCCGGCCGCACCGTCGTCGAGCCGATCTCAGGCGTGGACCTGTTGCCCACGCTGTGCGCCGCCGCCGGCATTCCGGCGCCTGCCGGCGGCGCTCTGGACGGCGCCGACATTCTGCCCGCGCTGGAAGGGCGGCCCCTGAGGCGCCGGCGCCCGCTCTACTGGCATTACTACAACGCCCTCGGCCGTCCCACCGCCGCCCTGCGCGCGGGTCGCTGGAAGATCCTGGGCATCCCCGATCGCCCCGCCGCCGGGCCGGCGGGCAGCGCCTTCGATCCCGGCCGCGACATGGACTGCATCAAGCAAGCCCGCCTGGTGGAATTCGAACTGTACGACCTCCGGGAGGATCCGGCCGAGACCGCCAATCTGGCGGGCAGCCAACCGCACCGCCTGCGAGATCTCAGAGACCGCCTCGTGAACCTCTATCGGGAAGTACAAGCGGAAGGGCCGGTCTGGCAATCCGCGTAGGGCTTTCCCTTCTAGCCCACCGCCGCCGCCCTTTCGGCTGCCTCCAGCGGCGGGCCCAGGGGCGGGTTCTGGAAGCGCACCGAAACCAGCTTGGAGACCCCGGGCTCCTGCATGGTCACGCCGTAGAGCGCCTGGGCGGCTTCCATGGTGCGCTTGGTGTGGGTGATGATGATGAACTGGGTCTGGGCCGACATGGCCCGCAGCACTCGCACCAGTCGGTCTATGTTGGGATCGTCCAGCGGCGCGTCCACTTCGTCCAGCACGCAGAAGGGGCTGGGCTGGAAGCGGAAGATCGCCAGCAGCAGGGCGAGCGCCGCCAGCGCCTTCTCTCCGCCCGACAGCAGCAGGACGTTCTGGAGCCGCTTGCCGGGCGGCGAAGCCACGATGTCTATGCCCGATTCGGCCAGATTCTCCGGGTCCGTCAGCCGCATCTCGGCCGAGCCGCCCTCGAACAGCACGCGGAACATCTCCTGGAAGTGCGCGTTGATCGCGCTGAAGGCCTCCTGGAAGCGCTTGCGGGTCTCGGCGTCAATCTCCCGGATGGCCTGCTCGGTATCCCGGATGGAATCCAGCAGATCCTGGCGCTGCTCGTTGAGGAATTCGTAACGCTGCGCGGTTTGCTGATACTCTTCGAGCGCCTGCGGATTGACCGGCCCGAGCGCCTCGATGCGCGCCTTCAGCTCCTGATATTTCTGTTCGGCGGCCGCCAGCGCCTCGCCGTCCGGGGTGACTTCCTCGCCCTGACTTAGCTCCGCGGCCGGCTGGTTCAATTCGCTGCGGCTGGTCTCGTCCAGGAACCGCAGCTCGGACTGCCGCCGAACCAGCTCGAGCTCGATCTGCGCGCGTTTCTGCTGCGCGTCCTCCTGTTCGGCCCGCAGGCCGCGAAGCTCTTCGGCCAGCGCGGCCAATTCCCGGCGGCGTTCCGTCTCCGACGTCTCCAGCCGGCTGACCAGCTCTCCAGCGCCCGCGATCTCCCCGGCCAGCACCCCCAGGCGCTCCTCCAAGGCGGCGCTTTCCTCGACCAGGCGCGCGCGCTCCCGCTCCAGCCGCTCCAGCTCGCAGCCCAGCTCGCCCCGCCGCGCCTCGATCTCGCCAAGCTGGGCCTCCACCCGCCCGAGCGCGGCCGCCAATCCGCGCCGCCGTTCTTCGGCGCTCGCCGCCTCGGCCCGCGCCGCCGAATACTCCTCGCCGCAGCGGGCCGCTTCCGCCCTCAGCCGCTCCAACCGCTCGCGCTCCTCCGCCAGCGCTTGCTCCTGCTCGCGCCGCAGCCGCTCCTTTTCCTCCGCCTGCTGCTCGCTTTCTTCGCGCTGGCGCACCGCCCGGGCTCTTTCCCGCTCCAGGCGCTCCAGCTCCAGCCGCGCGATCGAGAGCCGCGAACCGGCCCGGTTGATCTCCTCGGCCAGCTTCCGGCGCTCGTGATCCAGCGCCAGGGCTTCCTTCTCGCCGCTTTGCTGAGCGCCCCGCAAGCCCTCCAGCCGCTCTTCCAGGCCGGCGATCTGCTGCTCGAGCCCCGCCAGGCGGAGGGCCAGCTTCTCCAACTGCTGTTCCCTGGCCTGCGCCTGCGCCCTCGCCTCGCGCAACTCGCGTTTGAGCGCCAGAGGCCCGCTGACCGATTTCTTGCCGCCGCTCAGCGCGTGCCCCGCCAGGCAAACCCCGTCCGGCAGCAGGAAGTACAGCTCCGGATGAGCCAGGGCCAGGCGTTTGGCCGTCTCCCTGTCGGAAACCAACCGGCAGCGATTCAGCCGCGGTAGCCGCTGGAGGGCGGCCGCGGACAAGCCGTTCACCGGCCGGAGCACGTCGCTCAGCCCTCCGAGCAGGCCCGGATCGGCAGGGAGCTCCGCTTGGGCCGGGGCGGCGGGCGGCTCGCCCGGCCGGACCAAGAAGGTCACCCGGCCTTCCGAACCGGCGCGCAACAGCTCCAAGCCGAGCTCGGCTTGGGCCCAGCAGTCCACCACTACGTACTCGAGTTCATCGTGAAGGAACTCTTCGGCCGCCTTTTCCCAGGCCGGGTCCACCTCGACAAAGTCGGCCAGCACCCCCAGGGGCCGGAACTCGTGCGCCTGGCCGCGCTCGACCGCCGTGAACAGGCGCTTGACCGCCTCGGTCGTGTAGGCCCGGTGCGAAAGGATCTCCTCCAGCGAATCGCGCCGCGCTTTCAGCTCGGAGAACTCCGTGCGCAGCCGCTCCTGCTCCCGGCGGGCCGCAGCCGCCTGTTCGCGGGCCGCCGCCAGGTCAGCCTCCGCACGACGCCGCTGATCGGCCAGCGATTCCAACTCGAGCTGCCGCGCGGCAGCCTTCTCAGAGAGCTCCCGGCGAGCCGCCTCCAGCCACTCCAGATCCGAGGCCGCCGCCTGCTGCTCTTTGGCGGCCCGCGCCGCATCGCGCTCGATCGCCGCCAGATACTCGTCCAGTTGCGCCACTTGGTTGCGGAGCGCCGCCGCCTCCCCTAGCAGCCGCAAGACCGCCTGCCGGGAGGATTCGATCCCGCGCTCGCACTCGCCCACCCCTTTCTGGAGCAGGTCGCGCTCGCGAGCCTTGGCCTCCAGCCGCTGGCGCGCGGCCTCGGCCTGCCGCTCCAGATCGGCCAGGCCCCGCCGTTGCAGGGAAGCCTCTTCATCCAGCCGCTGCCGGCGCCCCTCGAGTTCTTGCAGTTCGGATCGTCCCCGCGCCAGGCGCTCGTCCATGCCGGCCAGCTCCCGGCGGTGAGATTCCAGCCTGCCCCGGACCCGCTCCGCCGCCAGATTCCAATCCGCCAGCCGCTGCCGGGCCTCGCTGAGCTCGCTCTCGGTACGGAACGCCGCCTCTTGAGCGGCGGCGTGCGCTTGCTCCTTGCCGGCCACGGCCGATGCCAGCGATTGAACCGAAGCCCCCGCCAGGTTCAGATCCAGGGCGATCTTGGCCGCCTCGCGCTCCAGCCAGCGATAGCGGGCCCCTAACACCAGCCGGAGCTGGGCTTGCATCTGCGCTTTCAGGTCTTCGTAACGCCGCGCCTTGGCCGCCTGGCGCTTGAGCGAATTCATCTGCCGCCCGACTTCCTCCAGGATGTCGAAGACGCGCTCCAGATTGTGCTTGGCGCCCTCCAGTTTGGCCTCCGCCAGCCGGCGCCGGGTCTTGAAGCGGCTCACCCCGGCCGCCTCCTCTATGATCAGGCGCCGGTCCTGCGGCTTCGAGCTGAGGATCTGGCCGATGCGGCCTTGCTCGATGATGGCGTAGGAGTCCGGACCCAGCCCCGTCCCCAAGAAGATATCCTGGATGTCGCGCAGCCGGGCGGGCCGGCCGTCAATCAGATATTCGCTCTCGCCGGAACGGAACAGGCGGCGGGTGATCGTGATCTGGCGGGGACCAGGGGCCGCCTTGCCGTTCACCGGCTGCCCGTTGGTCTTTCCGGGCGTAGCCGGGATCCCCGCCGCCAGGTCGGGCTCCGCCAGGGTCATCGTAACCTGCGCCAGCGAAACGGGCTTGCGCTCGCGCGTGCCGGCGAAGATGACGTCCTCCATGCGGCTGCCCCGCAGCACGCGGGCCGACTGTTCCCCGAGCACCCAGGTGATGGCGTCGGCCAGATTGGATTTGCCGCAGCCGTTCGGACCGACGATGCCCACAATCCCCTGCCCGTCGAAGCGCAACTCGGTGCGGTCGGCGAACGACTTGAAGCCTTGGAGTTCGATGCGCTTCAGTCTCAGCAAGATGTTCAACCTCGCTTTCGCACTGCCAGCCACAGGCGGGCGGAGCGCCGCAGGCGCCGGCCACCGCCGCCCGGATGCGCCCAAGCGCACCCGCTCGGGGGATGGTTCTATGGTAACCGGGATCGGGGAAAAAGTAAAGCGATGGCCAAGATGCAGGGCCTGGTGCGCCCTGACCCCAACATCTTGCGGCCTACAGGGCGAGCCTGGCGGACGGGAGTGCCTTCCGGCCCTCAGCCCGATTATAGCCCCAAACCCTCATCCCCGTCCCCAAAACCGTCGCCACTGCCTCCGAGCCCCCTCCACCGTCAGCCACTGCGCCGCCTCCCCCAGCACCCGCCCGGGCTGCCGGGGATTGTAGCGCCAGCCCAGCGCTACCGCCGCCGCCAGCTTCGCCGGCGAGGGACGTAGGGGCTCGAAAAACTGGTCCCGCCGGTCCAGCAGGAAGGCGGCGTAGGCGTAAACCCAACCGAAGGGCGCGTAACCGTAATGGCGCTTGAGCAGGGCGAGGGTCTCCCGAAAAACCTGCTTGCGCCGCCCCAGGGTCTTGTTGTCCCGGCGCATCCGCGAGTTCGCCAGCACGCGCTCGATCCGTCCCAGCCGGCTGAAGCGGCTCAGCCGGATCCACAGGTCGTAATCGAACGAGTAGCGCAGGCCGGCGTCCAGCATCCCGGCGCGCCGGAAGGCCTCGCGCCGCAGGAAGCAGGCGGGCTGAGGGATGAAACACTCCTCCCGCAAGCGTTCCGGGTCGAACTCGCGCGTGGGATAGCGGCCCAGCCGGCTGCCGTCCTCGGCGATCCATTCCGCCTCGCCATAGACGCCGCCCGCCTCCGGGTGCGCCGCTAGATAGTCGGCGGCCGCCCGCACCGCTCCCGGCAGATAGGTGTCGTCGCCGTGGAGAAAGGCGAAGATCTCGCCCCGGGAGATCAGGAAGCCCCGGTTGACCGCGTCGGCGGTTCCCTGGTCGGGACCGGAGATCAAACGCAGCCGGTCGCTGTAGCGCCGGAGAACCTCGAGGGTTCCGTCGGTCGAGCCGCCGTCCATGACGATATACTCGATGCGGGGATAGTCCTGAGTAAGTACGCTGCGGACGGTTTCCTCAATATACAGCGCCAGGTTATACACCGGAGTGACGATGCTTACCAGGGGCGGATCAGACATCGGGGCTCGTGGAACCATTATGGCAGTTTCGAGCGCGCCGGGTTGCCGGCTGTGTTAGGATGATGGCCTGATCCATGAAGCGAGCCCTGATCACCGGCGTCACCGGCCAGGACGGTTCCTATCTGGCCGAATTCCTCCTGGCCAAGGGCTATGAAGTGCACGGCGTCAAGCGGCGCTCCAGCAGCTTCAACACCGGCCGGGTGGATAACATCTACGTGGACCTGCACGAGCACGGGCGCCGCTTCCACCTGCATTTCGCCGATCTCTGCGACACGGGCAGTCTCTGGTCGCTGGTGCACGAGATCCGCCCCGATGAGGTCTACAACCTGGCGGCGCAGAGCCACGTGCGGGTCAGCTTCGACATCCCCGAATACACCGCCGACGCCGGCGCCATGGGGGCGCTGCGCCTGCTGGAGGCGATCCGCAAGACCGGCGTGCGGGCGCGCTTTTACCAGGCCTCCTCGAGCGAGATGTTCGGCGCCTCGCCGCCCCCGCAGAACGAGCGGACTCCGTTCTATCCCCGCAGCCCTTACGCCTGCTCGAAACTGTTCGCCCACGCCATCACCGTCAACTACCGCGAGAGCTACGGGCTGTTTGCCTGCTGCGGGATCCTTTTCAACCACGAATCGCCGCGGCGCGGCGAGACTTTCGTCACCCGCAAGATCGCCCGGGCCGTGGCGCGCATCAAGTACGGATTGGAGCGCAAGCTCTATCTGGGCAACCTGGAGGCGCGGCGGGACTGGGGCTACGCGCCCGAGTACGTGGAAGCCATGTGGCTCATGCTCCAGCAGGACGAGCCGGACGATTACGTGATCGGCACGGGAGAGACCCACTCGGTGCGGGAGTTCCTGGAGGCGGCTTGCGAACGGGCCGGGCTGGACTGGCGCGAGATCGTCGAAATTGACCCGCGCTACTTCCGGCCCGCCGAAGTCCACGTGCTTCAGGCCGATCCCTCCAAGGCGCATGACAAGCTGGGCTGGCGTCACCGCACGAGCTTCCGCGAGCTGGTGAATCTGATGGTGGATGCCGAAATGCGAGAGGTCGAGCAACTCCTCGGGGGCCGGCCGGCGCCGGCCGGCCGCACTGACTAGGACGGAGGCGGCGAAGATGGATCTGGCCGCGCGGCGAATTTGCGTTACGGGCGGGGCGGGTTTCCTCGGTTCGCATCTGGTGCGCGCGCTCGGACAACGCGGCTGCCGCGAGATCTTCGTGCCCCGCCGGCGGGATTACGATCTGACGCGGGCCGAAGCGATCGAGCGCTTGTTCGACGACGCCCGGCCCCAGGTGCTGTTCCACCTGGCGGCCGTGGTGGGCGGCATCGGCGCCAACCGCGCCAATCCCGGGCGTTTTTTTTACGAGAACGCCGTCATGGGCATCCAACTCATCGAGGCCGCCCGGCGGCGCGGGCTGGAAAAGCTCGTCGTCACCGGCACCATCTGCTCCTACCCGAAGTTCGCGCCCGCCCCCTTCCGGGAGGAAAATCTTTGGGACGGCTATCCCGAGGAAACCAACGCGCCCTACGGCATCGCCAAGAAAACCCTGCTGGTGCAATGCCAGGCTTACCGCAGCCAGTACGGCCTCAACGCCATCTACTTGATGCCCGTGAACCTCTACGGGCCGGGCGATAACTTCGACCTGGAGACCTCCCACGTCATCCCGGCCCTGATTCGCAAGTGCCTCGAGGCGCGCCGGCGGGGCGAGGACCAGGTGGTGCTGTGGGGCGACGGCACGCCCACGCGCGAATTCCTCTATGTGGAGGACGCCGCCGAAGGACTGGTCTTGGCCGCCGAGCGCTACGACGGCGCCGAGCCGGTCAACCTGGGCAGCGGCAGGGAAATCTCGATCCGCGAGCTGGCGGAACTGATCGCCCGCCTGTGCGAGTTTCGGGGCCGGATCGTCTGGGACACTTCCAAACCCAACGGCCAGCCGCGGCGCCTGCTGGACACCAGCCGGGCCGAGCGGTGGTTCGGCTTCCGCGCCCGGGTGGAGCTGGAGGAAGGCCTGCGGCGCACCATTGTTTGGTACCGGCGGCGGACGGGCTTGGACGGCGGGTGATATAATCCCCTCGTCATGTCGTCGCTGGAAACTCCCTCCCGCCGCCGGTTCCTGGGCGCGGCCGGAGCGCTCGCCCTCGCGCCCGAGGCGCCCCCGCCCCCTCTGCCCAAGGTGAAATTCGGCGCCCTCGAGATCACCCGCCTGATCGTCGGCTCGAACCCGCTCTATGGTTACTCGCACTTCAACTCCATCCTGGACGCCGTGATGCGCGAGTGGATGACCCAGGACCGCCGCATGCAAGTCCTGCATCGCGCCGAGCAGTGCGGGATCAACACCTGGCAGGTGCATTACAACGATCCCACCATCGAGGACCTGAAACGCTACCGGGCCGAGGGCGGCAAAATGCACTGGCTGCTGCTGGCCGATTTCGAGCTGATGAAAAACTGGAAGCTGCTGCCCGCGGTGGCGCGCCTGAACCCCATCGGCATCGCCCATCACGGCAATCGCACCGACGAGCGCTTCCGCGCCGGCCAGATGGAGATCGTCCGGGATTTCACCAAGGCGGTGCACGACGCCGGGCTGCGGGCCGGCGTTTCGACCCACAACCCGGCGGTCATCGCCTACATCGAGGAACACGGCTGGGACATTGACTACTACATGACCTGCATGTACCGGGTGACGCGCACGCCCGAGGAGGCGCGCCGCGAGTTGGGCGAGGCCCCCCTCGGCGAGATTTACCTCGAGCGCGACCCGGAACGGATGTGCGCCGTGGTGCGCCAGACGCGCAAGACCTGCTTCGCCTTCAAGCTGCTGGGCGCGGGGCGCAACATCCAGCGCCCGGAGCGCTTGGAGGCGGCCTTCCGCTTCGTGCTGGGCAACATCAAGCCCCAGGACGCCGTCATCGTGGGCATGTTTCCCCGCTTCAAAGACGAGATCCGGGAGAACGTCGAGAGGGTGAGCCGGATCCTGCTGGGCGGCGGGCAGCCTTCCGGCGGGGCCGCGCAGAGCGAGGACTGAGCCGGAGGCCTCAGCGCACCTGGAAGGGATGGCTCGACTCGCACTCCTGCCCGCCCACCCGGTCGCGAATCTTCAGCACCAGCGTGTAGTCGCCCGGCTGGGCCTTCTCCAGGTTGAGGTTCAACAGACCGGGAAGATAGCGGTGAGGGTAAAACGGCGTGCTCTTTTCCAGCGCGGCTTGCGGCTCGGAGTAAATCTCCTTGCCGGTCGGACCCAGCACCGATAACCCGTATTCCACCTCGATGCGGTTGCCCTCGCCGATCCGGTAGCCGGTAATCTCGAAGCGAGCCCAAAGCATTTCGCCGCGGGCGTAAATCGGCCGGCCCTCGACCAGCGGCCCGTCCTCCCCCTTGAGGAAGCGGAAGTTGCGCGCCACCAAAGTATCGCTCGGCTCGACCGACGGCCCGCGCACTTCGAAGGGAATCTCGGCCTTCGCCCGCCGTCCGGCCAGCCGGTCTTCGACCGAGATCAGGACCCGATAGGCGCCGGGATCCGCCAGCGGCGGGATGACAAACTCGTGCCGCACCACCGGCAGCCAGTCCTTGTCCTCCGGCGTCAGCTCGGTTTGGATCTGCTTCTGCTCGCCGGGCGCCAGCCGCACTCCACGCCCATCCACCGCCTCCAGCGTGCAGGCCAGGTCAATCCGGGCGTCGGGCGAACGGGCGAAGCCCTGAATCCGGAAGCGCACGAATACCGTCTCGCCCCGCCCGAAGCGAAAGCCGGCGGCGAGCGGCGGCCCGCCGTCGTATTGATGCAGGCTCCAGCCCACGACGGCCAACTGCGCGCCGGCCGGCGCGGCCAGCCACAGCGCCGCCCAGACCGCAACCGTCCGGCGCCGCCCGCGCATACCGCTGCTCATCGCGGTTGCGAGCCCACGCCCGGCGCGGGCAGAGCCGGCGGCGGCGCCTGGTAGGGAATCTCGATCAGCGCGAACGTCTCCTCGTCGTCGCCGGCCGCCCCCACGCGCAAGCGATAACTCCCGCTGGGCGCGTCGAACAGCACCCGGCCATGTTCGGTGGCCGCGGCCTTCACGGCCCGTAAATATCCGAGCCACTCGGGGACTCCGTCGCCCTGGCTGAGCTCCTCGTAGACCTGGCCGGCGGGGCTGATCAGGCTCATGGGAGGAACGTCGGCCTCGCGAATGCCGCTGTTGGTGACGCTCAGCCGGATCACCAGGAAGCGATGCCGGGGCGTCCGCGCTCCCAAGCCCTCGCCCAGTTGGTCGTGCCACTCGGCATCCTGAACGGTGTAAACCAGCGGTCCGACCGACACTCGCTCTCCCATAGGGAAAACCCCCAGCGAGCCTCGCGGCTTGCTCGGCCGCGAGCAACCGCACAGCGCGGCGCAAGCCGCCAGCAGGCCGGCCAGCCGTGCCCAGTTCTTTGGCCCCACGGACCCGCCGCCGCTCATGGGTTCTTCTCCGTGCAGATATCCTAGCAAAGGGCGTCGCGCGCCGTCGGCGCGAAAGTCCCGCGCGGGGTACACTGGCCGGGATGGAATTCGGCAAGGGCTGGCTGTTCCCGCCCGAGCAGTCCGAGACGCGCGACCCGAAGACCGGGGTCCGGGTTCGCCGGCTGACCGGGTACCCCTGCTGCAACCATCTGCCTTGCCGCAACCCCTTCACCCCCGAAGGCGACGCTCTGATCTTCGTCTCCTGGCGCGACGGCGCGCCCCAACTATTCGAGCTGTCGCTGGCCGGCGGGCGCATCCGCCAGTTGACCGAGGGACCCGCCGTGCATCCCTTCAGCCTGGCCGTCCATCACGGCGGCGAAAGGATCTTCTTCGTGCGCGGCGGCTCGATTTGGGTCCTCCACCGCACAACCCTGGAAGAGAGCTGCGTCGTCTCGCTAGGCCAGACCCGGCTGGGAGAATGCGCCCTGGCGGGCGACTGGCTGGCGGCCGCCGCCCGGCAAGGAGAACAGTACGGGCTGGTCGTGGGCCGCACCGACGGCACGCGCTGGGATTTCCTGCCCATTCCCCGCCCGGTGCTGGCGCCGCAATTCCATCCCCTCGAGCCCGAGTGGATCGAGTTCGCCTCCCGCCCGGCGCCCCGCATGCATCGCATCCGGCGCGACGGAGCGGGCCTGGAGTGCCTTTACCGCCACGCAGAGCAGGAGTGCATCCTGCACGAAACTTTCCTGGGACAGACCGGAGACCTGATCTTCGCCCTGCGGCCGCAGGCGCTCTGCCGCATGGATTGGGAGAGCCGCCGCATCCGGACGCTGGCCCGGCTCAGCGCCTGGCGCCCGGGCTCCAATCGGGCCGGGACGCTGGCGGTCTGCGACACGCACCAACCAAACGAGGGCATCTTCCTGGTAGACCCGGTGACCGGCGGCCGCCAGTTGGTGTGCCTGCCGGAGTCCAGCCACCGGATCCCGCACGCGGAGGCGGTCGAAGCCGATACGCCGGCCGAGCTCGAGTGGGACCACCCGCATCCTTGCTTCTCCCCGGACGGGCGCCGCATCGCCTTCACCAGCGACAGCACGGGCCGGCCTCAAATCTGCCTGGCCGAGCTGGACGACCTGGCCTCGCCCATCTTCGGCGGCCCGCTGATGTGACGGCGGCCTCAACCCGACTGCGACTCGCGCACCGTGACCTGCAAGCGGCCGCGCGCCAGCCGCACTCCCAGCGACGTCCCCGGCGGAGCGGCGGCGGCGTCTTTCACGATGCCCCCCGCCTCGTCCTGCACGATGGCGTAGCCGCGTTCGAGCACCGCCAGCGGGCTGAGCGAGGCCAGTCGCGCCGACAGCGGCCCCAGCCGCCTTTCGGCGCGGGCCAACTGCTCGCGCAGGCGCAGGCGGCAAGCGCCGGAAGCCGCACCCAGACGGGTGCGAACTTCGCTGAGCCGCAGCCGGACGTCCCGGGCGCGCAGCCTGGCCCCCAGCTCGGCCAGCCGCCGGCGGCGGGCCTCCAGCGCGATGCGCAGCCGCTCCCGCAGGCGGGCGTCGGATTCGTCCACCCGCTGGAGCGCCCTGCCCAGCCGCCTTCCGAGCAGGGCGCCGGCGCGGGCCACGCCCTGCTGGTCGAGCGCCCGGGCCGCCTGCGCCAGGCGGTAGCGCACCGCCTGGGCGACGCCCTCCAGCAGATGGCGAAGCTGTTCGAGCGCCTGCTCGCGCGTGGGAACCAGGATCTCGGCCGCGGCCGAGGGCGTGGGCGCACGCAAGTCGGCTACGAAGTCCGCGATGGTGACGTCGGTCTCGTGCCCGATGGCCGAGACCACCGGCACGGCGCAGGCCGCGATGGCCCGCGCGACCGCCTCCTCGTTGAAGGTCCACAGATCCTCCAGCGAGCCGCCGCCCCGCGCCAGAACCACCACATCCGGCCAGCCGCTCCGGCTGAAGTACTCCAGGCCCTCGCAGACCTCTTGGATGGAGCCCTCCCCCTGCACCAGCGCCGGATACAGGCGGATGTGCAGGCCGGGAAAACGGCGCTCCAGGATGTTCAACATGTCGCGGATCACCGCCCCGGCCGGGGAGGTGACGATGCCGATGCGCCGCGGCAGGCGGGGCAGCGGGCGCTTGCGCGCCGGATCGAACAACCCCTCGGCGGCCAGTTTCTTCTTCAGTTGCTCGAAGGCGAACTGGAGGGCGCCCAGGCCGCGCGGCTCCAGATACTCGACCAGCAACTGGTATTCGCCCCGCGCCGGCCAGACGTCCAAGCGCCCGCGGGCCAGCGCCGCCACGCCGTCCTGAGGCTTGAAGCGCAGGTAGCGCAGCGCCGAGCGGAAGATCACGCAATGCAACAGGGAATCGTCGTCCTTGAGCGTGAAGTAGACGTGACCGCTGGCGGCCGGGCGCACGCCCGAGATCTCGCCCGCCACCCAGATGTCCTGGAACTCGCGCTCCAGCAGGGCCCCGATGGCGGCGTTCAGCTCGCTCACCGTGTAGATGCGGCGCTCGGGCTCCAGAGGCAACTCGATCTGCTGCATGCGGCTTGCGGCGCGCGGCCGCCCTCCGCTATTCTAATAGCAAGCTCCGCTGCGGCGTTCCCACCCGGTTCGTGTCGCTGGACACAGGAGGAGGAATGAATCCCAACGACGTGTTGGAGTACGCCAAGAAGAACGACGCTCGCCAGGTGGATCTGCGCTTCTCGGACATCCCGGGCATCTGGCACCACGTCTCTTATCCCATCCACCAACTCACTCCGGAGTCCTTCGAGGAAGGCTTCGGCTTCGACGGCTCGAGCATCCGCGCCTGGGCGGCCATCAGCGAGAGCGACATGCTGCTGGTTCCGGATCCTTCCACCGCTTTCATGGATCCTTTCGGCGAAACGCCCACGCTGGTGATGATCTGCGACGTCATTGATCCGATCACCCGCCAGCATTACGAACGGGACCCGCGCTGGATCGCGCGCAAGGCCGAGATCTACTTGCAGAACTCGGGCGTGGCCGACACCTGCTACGTCGGGGCCGAGGCCGAGTTCTTCATCTTCGACAACATCCGCTTCGAGCAGAACCAGCACTCCGGCTTCTATTTCATTGACGCCGAGGAAGGGCGCTGGAACACGGGGCGGGAGAAAGACAACCTGGGCTACCGGCCGCGCTATAAAGAAGGCTACTTCCCGGTGCCGCCCACCGACCACTACCAGGACCTGCGCAGCGAGATGGTCCAGACCATGCAGCGCATCGGGCTGGACGTCGAGTGCCACCATCACGAGGTGGCCACGGGCGGCCAGGCCGAAATTGACCTGCGCTACGACAGCCTGCTGCGCTCGGCCGACCACCTGATGAAGTACAAGTACGTCGTGCGCAACGTGGCCAACCAGTACGGCAAGACCGTCACCTTCATGCCCAAGCCCATCTTCGCCGACAACGGCAGCGGCATGCACACCCACCAGAGCCTCTGGAAGAACGGCCAGCCGCTGTTCTCCGGCGACGGCTACGCCGGCCTCAGCCAGTTGGCTCTTTGCTACATCGGCGGCCTGCTGCGCCACGCCCGCGCGCTCTCGGCCATCATCGCCCCCACCACCAACAGCTACAAGCGCCTGGTGCCCGGCTATGAGGCGCCGGTCAACCTGGCCTACTCGCGGCGCAATCGCTCGGCCGCCATCCGCATCCCTATGTACTCGCCCAGCCCCAAGGCCAAGCGCATCGAGTTCCGCCCGCCGGATCCCTCCTGCAATCCCTACCTGGCCTTCGCCGCCATGCTGATGGCCGGCTTGGATGGGATCGTCAACAAGATGGATCCCGGCCAGCCGCTGGACAAGGACATCTACGACCTCTCGCCCGAGGAGTTGCGCGACGTGCCTTCGATGCCCGGCTCGCTGGAGGAAGCCCTGGATTGCCTGGAGCAGGACCACGCCTTCCTGTTGAAGGGGGAAGTCTTCACCGAGGAGCTGCTGGAGGCCTTCATCGAGTACAAGCGCAAGAACGAGGCGGACGCCGTGCGGCTCCGCCCGCACCCCTACGAGTTCGCCCTCTACTACGACATCTGACGGGCCGGCCGCGGCCCGCCGCCGGCCCCGGGCTATAATCAGCTTGGGAATCGCAGAGCGCGGATATGCGCGGTCCGGCCGCTGAGATCGAGTTCCGCGACCCCGACAGGGCGCGGCAAGCTCTGGCGCGGCTGGCGGGGATGCTGCCGGCCGAGCGCTTCTCGGCCCTGCGCTCGCTGCTCGGCTTCGCCGCCGAGCCCGATTACGCCCTGGATTGCCTGGAGGGGCTGGCCGAGCGCAACCCGGAAGCCTTCGCCCGGCTGGCCGCCTCGCCCGCCGCCTTGCAAACGCTGCTGGCGGTCTTTTCCCTCAGCCGCTTTCTCTCGGAGGCCGCGCTGGCTCATCCGGATTGGGTCGAGCAACTGGCCGCCTCGGGCGACATGGATCGGCTGCTTTCCGTCGAGGAATACCGCCGGCGGCTCCAGGAAACCCTGACGCCCGGCATCCCGCCCCCGGCCGAGCTGGCGCGCTTCCGGCGGCGGCAATTGTTGCGCATCGCGGCGCGGGACGCTATGGGGCTGGCGACCCTGGCGGAGACCACGCTGGAGCTGTCGAATCTGGCCGACGCTCTTCTGGAGACCGCCTACCGGCGCATCCTGGCCGAGCTGTGCGCCCGCTACGGGCAGCCGCGGCCGGAGCCCGGCGCCGGCGAGCCCGACCCGGCCGGCTTCGCCGTGATTGCGCTGGGCAAGCTAGGAGGCAGCGAGCTGAACTACAGCTCGGACATAGACCTGATGTTCCTGTACTCGGCTAACGGGCGCACCGACGGGCCGCACTCGATCAGCAACAAGGAATTCTTCCAGAAGCTGGCCACCCAGCTCACCGAGCTGCTGTCGGCCTTCACGCCGGAGGGCGTCTGCTACCGGGTGGACTTGCGCCTGCGTCCCGACGGCCGGTTGGGCGAGATCGCGCTCTCGCGGGAGGCCGCCCGGCACTACTACCGGCGCCGCGCGCGCGACTGGGAGCTGCAAATGCTCATCAAGGCCCGGCCGGCGGCGGGTGATCGCGCGCTGGGCGCGCAATGGCTGGAGGAAGTCCAACCGCTCATTTACTCGACGACGCTGGATTTTGCGGTGGTGGAGGCGGCGGTGGCGGCCCGCGAGCGCCTGAGCGAAAAGCTGGCCAGACGGCGGGGGGCCGCTGCGGGCTTCGACATCAAGCTGGCGCGGGGCGGCATCCGCGACATCGAGTTCCTGGTGCAATGCCTCCAGCGGCTGCACGGCGGGCGCGAGCCCTGGGTGCGGCACGGCGGCACCCTGCTGGCGCTCTTCCGCCTGCGCGACAAGAACCTGCTTTCGCCTCGCGAATACTCGCGCCTGGCCTCGGCCTACCAGTTCCTGCGCCATCTGGAACACCGGTTGCAACTGGTCGAGGACCGGCAGACGCATACCCTGCCCGCTGTGCGAGACCAACTGGAGGTCCTGGCACGCCGCATGCCGCTCAGCCAGATCGGGCAGAAGCCGACCGCCGAGTTGCTGCTGAGTGAGCTGAATCGCCACCTGGAAGAGGTGCAGGAGATCTACGATCGGGTGATCCACGCCCAACAGCCCATCTACTACACTCCTCCGCACGGCCTGACCGCCCCGGCGCCCGAGGCGCCTGCGGCGGCCGAAGCCGCCGCCAGCAACCTGGTGCGGGCCTTGGATGAGCGGGCTCCCCAACTGGCGATGTCGCTGGCGCGCGGCGCCCTGCGGCGGGGGCAAAGCCTGTTCGAGCACCTTCTGGAGCGCCTGATCCTGCATCCCGAGCGGCTCCGGGCGCTGGACGAAGATCCGGTGCTGGCCGCCTACCTGTTCGACTTGTTCGATCACAGCCCGTACCTGAGCGAGGAACTGGTCCGCAGCCCCGAACTGATGCGGGAACTCGAGCGCATTTGCGAGCAGCCCGAGGCCCGTCCTGCCTATGAAGAGCTGACGCGCGAGTTGGAAGACCCCGTCGAGCTCCGCCGCTTCTTCCGCCGCGAGATGTTCCGCATCCAGAGCGAAAGCATCTGCTTGCGCACGCCCATTTTCACCACTCTGGAGCGCACCTCGGATCTGGCCGACGCGGTCCTGGCCGCGGCCTACCGCCTGGCGGTGCGGCAAGTGGCCGCCTCGCATCCGCCTCTCTCGGCCGCTTACCGGCCCGAGGACCAAATGCTGGTGATCGCTCTGGGCCGGCTGGGCATGCGCGAGTTCGACCTGGCTTCGGACGCCGACCTGGTCTTTGTGCTGCCCGAGCAAGACGCCGCCGAGCTGGTCTTCTGGACCCGCGTGGCCGAGAAGATGATCGCGCTGATCAGCTCCTACACCGGGCAGGGCGTCATCTTCGCGGTGGACACGCGCTTGCGTCCCGACGGGCGCGAAGGAGCCCTGGTGCAGACCGAGGGCGCCTACCGGGCCTACTTCGCCGAGCGGGCCGAGGCCTGGGAAGGCATCACCTACATGAAGTCCCGCGCCGTGGCCGGCAATCTGGAGCGCGGCACCGCTTTCTTGAAAGAACTGCAACGCGTGGATTGGCGCCGTTACGGCCAGAGCGGCCGCTCGCGCTCCCGGCTGGCGCAAATGCGCCGCCGTCTGGAAAAGGAACAAGGCGCCGCCAACCCGCTCAAGGCCGGCCGGGGCGGTTACTACGACATTGACTTCGCCCTCATGTACCTGCGCTTGAAGGGGGCGGGCATCTTTTACCGCGTCCTGAACACCCCCGCCCGCATTGACGTCATCGAGGAGATGGGGCACCTGGAGCGCCAGGACGCCGTCTTCCTGCGCGATGCGGCCACCTTTTACCGCGCCGTGGATCACGGCCTGCGCGTGGCGACGGGCCAGCCGGCCGAATCGCTGCCCCGTGCGGGGCCGCTGCGGGAGATGCTCACCGAACTGGTGAGCCGCTGGACCCCCGAACACCTGCACGACGAACCGCTGGAACTCGAACTGGCTCACATCCAGGAGCGCACGCGCGAGTTCTTCGAGCGCTTGTTCGGCGCCTGACCGCCGCCTGGGCCGGCCCGGGGATCTCGTACACTGAAGGCAGAGTGGACGAACGCCTGCTGATCGGCACGCCGCGCGAAGGCCGCATCGCGCGCATGCGCCGCTGGATCCTGCTGCTGGTGGCCGTGCTGGCGGTCCTGTTCCAGGTTTACGTCCCGCTGTTCTTTCAAGCCCTGGCCTATTTGGAGCTGCCCCTGCTGGTGACGCTGTATTTCGCCTTGCTGCGCCGCAGCCCGGTCGGCGGAGCGCTGATGGGAATGGCCATCGGCCTCGCGCAGGATTCGCTCTCCCATCAGCCCCTGGGGGTTTTCGGCATCGTTAAAACTTTGGTGGGCTACTTTGCGGCCTCGATTTCCCTGCGCTTCGACGTCGAGCACGTCCTGTTGCGCTGGGTGCTGACCTACTTTTTCTTCTTCTTCCACCAGTTTTTCTACTGGGTCCTGGTGCGCGCCCTGCTGGCCCAGCCGCTGGCCTTCGAGCTGCAAGCCACCTTGCTGTTCGGGCTGTTGAACGCAGCCGTGGCGGTCGCCCTCTTCCATTTCCTGGACAAACTGCGGGAGCGAAGCTGATCCCCAAGGCGGGCGCCGGCGGCTTCGGAATTGATTCCGGCGCCCCACTAGGTTAAAATAGTTTCATTCGAAGCCTCAACGCATTCTCGCCAGGAGGGGAATCGGGATGACTTGCTGGTTTACACACGACTGGGGTTGGCCTCGCCGTCGCGGCGAGCGCGACGTTCAAGTCTGCCTGCGCTGCGGCGCCGAACGCCACTCGAAAGTGCAGTTCGGCGGCCCCCGCTATCGCCTGACGCAGGAGGCGAAACCGGAGGCGGCGCTGCCCGCTTTGCAGCCCGCGCCCCTGGTGCTGGCCGAAGCGGCGGCTTGGCCCTCGGCGGCGTAGGCGGGCCGGACCGGCTTCAGGTCTCGACCGCTACGATCGCGTGCAGCTCGAGGCGCGGTATTTCCGCGCTCCAGACGCCCTGGGTCCACTCGCCGGCCAGCGCAGCGCCCTCGGGCTCGACTCTTGCCCTTCGCGGCGCCCGCGGCAGCCGCAGGCTGAGCCGCAGCGGCCCCACCGGAGGAATGAAATCCACCCCTGCGTAGTCGCCGGCCACCTGCATATTGGTTGCGTTGAGCAGGTGCACCAGCAGCAGGCCCGGCTTGCGGCGCAACACCACCTCGATGGTGGGCGGGCCTTCCAGCGAGGCTAGCGGGAGATACAGCCGCCGCACCAGCCGGCGCACCACCTCGCGCACCGCGGGCGCATGGGTCTGGGCGAAGACCGCGCCCAGCGGGCCGTAGAAGCCCAGGATCCGTCCTCCCTCCAGCTCCCGCAGCGTGGCCGCGCAGCGGCCGTCGCGCGTCCCGTCGTAGGTGGGATAGCGGGTTTCGATCGGTTCCGCGCCGGCCGGCTCGACCCCCTGCCAGAGGCCGCGCAGATTGGCGAAGACCTCGTCGCCCGGGATGTAGGCGGGCTGGTCGGCGGCCGGCCCGGCTAACTTGATCCCCAGCGCGTCGGCGAACAAGGCGGCGTTCTCAGCCCCCGCCACCAGCAGCCTGCCGCCCTGGCGGGCGTAACCGAGCAGCAGATCGCGCGCCGCCCGCCCCAACTCGGGCCAGTCCGGGACCACGATCAGCGGGTACTGGTCGGCGACCTCGCCCAGCTTCCACTCCGGGATCACGTCCGCAGGGTACTGGTTCTCGATCAGGGCGTCCAGCAGCCCGCGAGCCGGATCCGCCGCGCGGCCCCAGCCGCCGAACAGCTTCTTGCCGGTGGCGTAAAGACTGGTGGTGGAAAACAGTAACCCGATCTGGGGAACGGCCTCCGAATGATGCGAGAGCTTCTGGCGAACGCGGCAGAACCGGGCCACGCGGGCCATCACCTCGATATGGCGGTCGTCTATCCAGCCGGCTCGTGTGGGCTGATAGTAGATTTGGAAGCCGCCGCCCTGCGCCAGCACGACGGCCGCCTCCTGGCAGATCTGGAGAGCCGGTTTGTGGACGTAGCCGAAGCGGTCGCGCCCCGCGGCCTGAAAGCCCCAAGCCATCAGATCCCAGGGCTTGCCGGTTTGCGAGATATAGCGCGCCTCCAGCCGGGCCGAGGAAATGGACGCGTTGCCAGCGTAATCGCCCGAGATGAAATCCACGGGCAGTTCCGGACGCTCCGGAGCGAAGGTGGAATACAGCCAGTTGCTGGCGATTTGAAAGCCGGGGCGGAAGGCGTGCAGGGCGTCTACGTAGCGCCGCACATAGCGCCGGAACTGTTCCCGGTTCAACTCCAGGAACTCCGCCCAGCCGCGGTCCTGCGGCCCTTGGGGCAATCGGCGCAGGCCGGTGGCCCGGCGGAAGGCGCGGGCCGCCGCCTTGCCGTAATCCGGGTAGGTGGCCCAACAGTCGCCGTCCACCCAAGCCCCGTCCAGGTCGTACTTCTCGACGGCCTCCTTGAGCTGGGGGATCATTCGGGCGTCCACGTAGGGGCCGAAGGTCGAGGTCTGCCGGTCGTCCGGCTTGCCGTCCGGACGGCGCCGCGCCCATTCCGGATGCTCGCGGACGGCCAGGGAATCCCAGACGCCCGAGAAGTGGATGTAAAGCGCCACGCCTCGGCGCGCCGTTACCTTGCGCCACAGCGCCAGGGAATCCTGGACGATGGGCGCCGAACGGCTCACTTGGGAGGGATAACCCAGGAAGCCGGCATGTCCCTTGCAGTCGTACTGGACGTAATCCGGATGAACGCGCTCGAGAAACTTCTCGATCATGGCCTCGCTCAGGTCGCGACCCAGGGCCGGATCGCGGTCGCTGGGATGAAGATCGAGGTGGATGCCGAAGAAGCAGTCCTTGCGCAGCGGGCGGGGGGCGCCGGCCCGCAAACCGGGGGCGACGGCGGCCGCCGCCGCCAGAAATTGCCGGCGAGTGAGCGACATCGGGCGGATTGTACAACAGGAGGGCGCCGCGCCGTCTCTGCCCGCGGCGGGCGTCAGGGGCCGGCGATCGCCTCGATGGTGGCGGGCGCGTTGCCTTCGAAGCGATTGTTGACGAACAAGAAGGCGGTGCGCCGGTCGCGGCGGGCGGTCTCGATCAGGCTGCGCAGCGCCTCGCGCCCGCGCGGGTTGGGGTCCTTCACTTCTCGGTAAGGCGCGAACAGCTTGACCGCCTGTTCGTAGCTGCGGCCTCGGGCCAGCAGGGCGCGACAGACCGTGAACCCCGCAGTGAAGGCCTGGGGAAAACGCAGTTGGGCGGCCAGCTCCGGCATGCGCGTCCAGGCGTTGAACACGTGGGCCGCCCCATGCCGCCGGAGGCAGTCGAAATAGGCCGGCCCCAGATATTCCGGATTGCGGATTTCGACCGAGTAGCGGAAGCCGGCGGGCAAGGCGCCCAGAAAGCGGTCCAGGTCCCCGAGAAACTCCTCCACGCCCGAGTAACTCTGGCGCGAGAAGGTCCCGAACTCGAAAATCAACACCGCCACGCGCCCGCGGTAGGCCTTCAAAGGGCGCAAAAAGGCCTGCTCGAACAGCTCCACGTTCAGAAACGAAGGGTTCGCCTGCCCGCCCTGCGCGCCGTAGCGGGCGTGCGACGGCCAGACCTTCACCGTGATCTGCTCGGGGACTTTCAGCCCGAAGGCGAGGCTTTCGGGAGCGGAGGCGAACAGGCGCCGCCAGTAAGCCTCCGAGGGAAACTGATAGAAAGAGAAATCCCCGCCCACCACCGGAAAGGTTTCGGCGTACTCGGCCAGGCACTCGGCCTGGAAGCGTTTCTGGGAGAACACCCCGCGCGTCAGATAGCGCTCCGGCGTGTAGATCTGCCCCAACCAGCCCTCGTATTTCCAGGAACTCGTGCCGATGAAGACGCCCTCGGCCGCCAAGCGGCGCAAGGCTTCCGCCAGGCGCCGGCGATCGAACGGCGCGGGCTGGTCGAACAGCGTGGGAGCGGACATGCCGGCGGCGCCGCCAGCGATCACCGCTGCGGCAAGCCCTATTATAGAGGGGTGGACGTGACGCTGGCCGAGCTCTTGCAGCGCTACCGGCGGGGTCCCGAGCTGGTCGCGGCCGTACTGACCGGCGCCGCCGGCGCGGAACTGGATTTCACGCCCGCGCCCGGCCGCTGGAGCATCCGGCAGATCGTGGCCCATTTGGCCGACTCGGAAATCGTGGGGGCGGACCGGCTGCGCCGCCTCATCGCCGAAGAGAACCCTACGCTGACGGCCTACGATCAGGAGGCCTGGGCGCGCCACCTGGGTTACCACCGGCGGCGGATCTCCGAAGCGCTGGAGTCCTTCCGCCGCCTGCGCGCCGAGAATTGCCAGTTGCTGGCCGGCCTGCCCGAGGAGGCATTCCTCCGTTGGGGAACTCACACCGAGCGGGGACGTATTCACTTGCGTGAGCTGGTCGAAAACGACGTCGAGCACGTCGCAAAGCACGCCCGCCAGATCCAAGCCCTGCGCGATGCCTGGCGGCAGCGCCGGGCGGATCCCACTTGATTTCTGAGCCATGTCCCAACCCGTCATTCGCACCGAAGCTTTGACGCGCGATTTCGGTTCCTTACGCGCCGTAGACACTCTTTCCATCGAGGTCAGCCCGGGCACGATCTTCGGCTTCCTGGGTCCCAACGGCTCGGGCAAAACCACCACGATCCGCATGCTGCTCGGCCTGCTGGAACCCAGCGCCGGGCGGGCCGAGGTGCTGGGCTGCGACACCCGAACCCAGGCCGACTGGATCCGCCTGCGGGCCGGCGCCCTGCTGGAACACCACGGCTTGTACGAGCGCTTCAGCGCCTGGGACAACTTGGAGTTCTACGGCCGCATCTGGCGCCTTCCCCGGCGCGACCGGCGCGAGCGTATCGAGGAGCTGCTCAGGAGGCTGGGCCTTTGGGAGCGCCGCCGGGAGAGCGTCGGCCAGTGGAGCCGGGGCATGAAACAGAAGCTGGCGGTGGCGCGGGCGATGCTGCACCGGCCGGCGGTATTGTTCTTGGACGAACCGACGGCGGGACTGGACCCGGTGGCGGCCGCCGCGCTGCGCGAGGATCTGGCCGCCCTGGCCCGCCAGGAGGGCGTCACCGTCTTCCTGACCACGCACAACCTGGCCGAGGCGGAAAAACTCTGCCAGGCGGTGGCGGTGATCTCCGCCGGGCGGCTGCTGGCGGTGGGCCATCCCGACCAACTGCGGGCCCGCGCCGGCCTGCGGGCGGAGATCTCCGGGCGCAACATCCAGCCGGGCGTGCTGGAGGCGTTGCGCGCGCGGGCCGAGGTTTCCGCCGCCCAGATCCGGGACGGGCGGCTGGCCCTGGAGCTGCGCCCGGGGGCCGAACTGGCGCCTCTGGTTTCGCTGCTGGTCGCCGCCGGCGTCGAAATCGAGGAGGTGCGCCGGGCAAGCCTCGAGGACGTCTTCCTGACCCTGATCGAGGAGGAGCAGCGGTGTTCGCCGATCTCATCACGATGATCTGGAAAGAATGGAAGGAGCTGCTGTTGTCGCGGGGCGGCCTGCGGGGCGGCCTGATTTCCGCCGTCGTCATCCCCCTGGGCATGCTGGGCGTATTCCTGCCCTGGCAAAACGGAGCGGATTGGGTCTCGACCCCGTTGCTGGCCGCCGGCTGGAGCTGGTTGCCCCTGCTGATCATCCTGGGCCTGGTGGCGGATTCCTTCGCGGGCGAGCGGGAGCGCAAGACTCTGGAGACGCTGCTGGCCAGCCGTCTTTCCGACCGCGCCATTCTGTTCGGCAAGATGGCGGCCCTGGTCGGCTACGGCTGGGGACTCACGCTGGGCTCGCTGATGCTGGGCACGCTCACGGTGAACCTGACCCACCGCCAGCAGGAATGGCTCCTGCCCAGCGCCCACACGGTGGCCGTGATCGTGGTCTTCGGGTTGCTCACCTCGCTGCTGGCCGCCGCGGGAGGAATGCTGGTCTCCCTGCGCGCCTCCAGCGTGCGCCAGGCGGCCCAGATCAACAGTCTGGCCTTGCTGGCGCTGATCCTGAGCGCAGTTTCGGCCGGAAAGCTGATGCCCGCGCCGTGGAAGGCGAGCCTGGTGCTGGCCTTCACGGGGCCGAACCTGCTCAGGACCGAACTGGCGATCGCGGCTGCCCTTGTGGCGCTGGACGCGGCCCTGGTGTCGGCCGCCATGGCCCGCTTCCAGCGGGCGAGGCTGATTCTGGATTGATGCTGGTCGTCGAGCTGGCTTGCCCCGCCGGGCAGCACGACCGACTGATCGCCGAGCTGTGGGAGCTCGGCACAGTGGGCGTGCTGGAAGGCGAGGGCCTCTTGAGGGCCTACTTCTCGGCGGGCTCGGACCGCCAGGTCTTGGAAAGCGCGCTGGCGACCTACGCTCCCCGCATTCTGGAGGAGCCGGAGCGCGATTGGACGGCGCTGGCGCGCGTGCTGAAGCCCGGCGGAGAAGCGATCGTCTCGGGCTTCCGGCCCCGGACGGCGGGCCGCGTCGCACAGGCGATGCAGGCCGCCGGCTTGCGGGCCCGCCGGCAGCTCGAGCGGGAAGGCTGGAGCGCCCTCCTCTGTTACACTCCCTGGTATGCGCAGACGTAGCTTCGCCGCCGCCCTGGCGGGCGCCTCGGCGCTGACTTCGCTACCGTCGTTCTCCCAGGAACGCCGAAACGGCCGGCTGAAAATCCGGGATCTGGAGATTCTGAGACTGGAGGGGGAGCGGGAAGCGCTGATCGGCGCCAACCGGCAGTATCAGGCCAATCCGCTGCACATTTACGAGGAGCACCGGCCCCCGGTCTATCAGGATCCGCCCCGGGCGGAACGCAAGACGACGCCGGTGAGCGCGCTCTACCTGAGGGTTCTGACCGATCAAGGCCTGGAGGGCCTTTACGGGCCGATTGACCGCGAGGCGGCGATCGTCGTGGCCCAGCAGCTCCGCGGTTTCGTGGCCGGCAAAGACCCGCTGGCCGGCGAGACGCTCTGGGATCAGATGTACCGCTCGAACCGCCATGCACGGCACGGGCACTTCATGATGGCCCTCAGCGCCGTGGACAACGCGCTGTGGGACTTGCGGGGGCGCTACTTCCAGGCGCCCGTCTACAGGCTGCTGGGCGGGCCGACGCGCCCGGCGGTGGAAGCCTACGCGAGCTGCCTGGGTTTTTCGCTCGAACCGGCGCGGGTGCGCGAGCGCGCGCTGGAGTTCAAGCGGCAGGGGTTCCGCTACCAGAAGTGGTTTCTGGCCTACGGGCCGGGCAGCGGGCCTGAGGGGATGGCCCGCAACGTCGAGCTGGTGCGCCTGCTGCGCGAGGCCGTGGGCGAGGAGGTCGAGTTGATGTTCGACGCCTTCATGGGCTGGGACCTGAACTACGCCCTGGCCTGGGCGCGGCAGGTCGAGGGCTGGCGCCCGCATTGGATCGAGGAGTGCTTCCCGGCCGAGCAGATCCAGAGCTTCGTCGAGCTTCGCCGCCGCGCCCGGATCCCGGTCGCCTCCGGCGAGCACATCTACGGGCGCTGGGAGGCCCACCGCTATTTGAGCGCCGGGGCGCTGGACGTGCTCCAGTGCGATCCGGAATGGTGCGGCGGGGTGAGCGAGCTGGTGAAGATCTGCGCCGTGGCCTCCCTCTACGACGTGCGCGTGATTCCGCACGGACACGCCTTGCACGCCGCCCTCCACGTGGTGGCGGCGCAATCCCCCATCACGTGCCCGCTGGTCGAGTACCTGTGGCTGAAGATGCAGTCCTGGCACCACTTCGAGAAGGACCCGCCCGCGCCCGCCGCCGGCCGCATCGGCCTGCCCGGGCGGCCCGGTTTCGGCATCGAACTGAATCCGGCCAGGATCCTCAAACAGACCAAACCGGTCTGGAGCTGAGGGCTACTCGAAGATCTGCCCCACCGGAACGATGCGGACGTTCTCCGGCTTCAGATCCAGCCTGAAACGCTCGACCAGCTTGTCCTCCTCGAGCACCTCGGGCGGCCGGGGAGCGTTATAACGCATGGGGGAGGGCTCGCCGGCCAGCAGCCGGCGCCGCAAATCCTCGCAGTCCTTGGCCACGGCCACGATGCGCAGGTCGGCGGCCGCCAGGTGCTTGCGGATCGCCTGGTTGACCTCCTCCCGAGTGAGTTTGGCCAGAGCGCTTTTCACGTAGGAGTTGTAGTCCGGGATGCCGTAGTACAGGCTGTCAATGGCGTAGCCCAGCTCGGCGCTCTTGGTCCGGGTGAGCAGGTTGACGTACTTGGTCAGGAACAACCGCGTGCGCTCGAACTCCTCCTGGCTCAGGCCCAGGCGGACCAGGCGGTCCAGCTCGTACAAGGCCAGGCGCAGCGAAAAGTGCGCCGTGGCGGGCTCCACCGGCCGGATCCAGATCTGGAAGATCTGCTGCCGGCGGGCCAGATTCGGATCAGGCTCGAACTGGAACATGCCGCGGGGAAAATACTCGATGTAGGCGTAGTCCCCGTAGTTCAGCCCGCGCACCTGCCGCATGCGTTCGTAGAGGCGGCCGCCGCTCATGCGGTGCTGGCCGAAGTAGGACTGCGCCACCAGCAGAGCCGGGTAGTCCGGGTGGCCGCGGCGCACCGGGATGGGAAAGCCGATCGAGAAGGCCACCGAGCGGGTCTCCTTCTCGATGAGGGTGACGCGCAGGCCGCCGGGCCGGGACGGCTCAGGCAGCTTGAGCGGCTCGGACCGGCCCGCCGGCAGCCGTGCGAAATCCTTGCGCACGCGCTCCGGGAAGCCCTCCGGATAGCCGCCCGCCAGCCCGATGATCAGGTTGGCTTGCGTAAAGCGCCGCGCGTAAAAGTCGCGCAGATCCTCCAGGGTGAGCTTCTGCAAAGCCGAGACCTTGCCCAGGTTGTGATGGCCGTAAGGATGGCCGGCGTAAATCTCGTTGTAAAGGACTTCCTTGGCCAGCTCTTCGTCGTTGTTGCCCCGCAGGGAAACGCGCAGGAAGTTGACGGCGTCGTCGCGCAGCCGGGTGAGATCCTCCGGGCGCCAGCCGGGCTCGAGCAACATGGCGCGGAAGATCCGGTAGAACTCCTCCAGGTTGTCCCGGTGGGTGACGGCCGAGAAGCTGGTCATTTCCTTGTCCACCTGGGCCGAGACCGAGACCGCCATGGGGAACAGGGCTTCCAGGATCTCCTGGTAACTCATGCGGCGCGTGCCGCCTTGCGCCAGCATGGCGGCCGTCAGGGCGGCCAGGCCTTCTTTGCCCGCCGGGTCGGAGGCCGCGCCGGTGAGAAAGACCAGGCGGAAGCTGACCAGGGGCGAACGCCCGGGCAGCGTGACCAGGCGGGGCGCAGCTTCCAGCCCGGTCGCCAAAAGCAGCAGCATGGGCGGCAGCATCCTCATTGCGATTTGCCTCCGGCCAGCGTGACGATGGTGCGGCCCGAGTCCACGAAGTACTTGCGCGCAGCGGCCTGGATCTCGGCCGGGGTGACTTTCTCGTAGAGCTCGTACACCCGGTTGATGGTCTCCGGCGTGCGCCGCAACGCTACGTAGCGCGCGACGGTGGCCGCCACCGCCTCGCTGTCCCGCAGGCTGAGGGCGAAGCGGTAACGCAAATGGCGCTTGACCCGCTCCAGGCGCTCGGCCTCCACGGGCTTGGCCCGGAAACTTTCCAGCGTCCCCAGGATTTCCTCCCGCACGTAGTCGAGATCAGCCTCCTTCTTCACCCGGGCCCAGACGGCGAACAGATAAGGATCCACGCGGTCCGGATTCTCCGCCTCGAGCACATCCGCCTTCTGCTCGCCGATGACCAGCTTGCGGTACAGCTCGGAGCTTTCCGAAAACCCGAGCTGAGCGATCAAATCCAGGGCCACCTGATCGGTCTCCACATCCGAGTAGGCCGGACCGCGAAAAGCGGCGATCACCCAGGGCAGCGTCGGGGAGGGCCAGTTCACATGATTGGCCCGGGGACCTGCGGGCGGCGGCTCCGCCGGGATCTCCGCGCGGTAATCGCCCCGCTGCCAGGCGCCCCAATGCTTCCCCACCAGTTCGCGCGCCTGCGCCAGCGCCAAATCACCCGCCAGAATGATGGTGGTGTACTCCGGACGGTAGTAACGCCGGAAGAACTGGAGGCTGTAATCATACTGGTTGGGCATGTCCTGGATGTCCTTGAGGAAGCCCATGGTGGTGTGCTTGTAAGGGTGGCGGTCGAAGGCCGTATCGCGCAGGACTTCGTAGAGCTTCGACACCGGATTGGCGCTGTTCTTGTTGTATTCGCCCAGCACGGCCAGGGCCTCGGTGCGGAAGTCCTCGGCGGAGTACTCCAGGCGCTGGAAGCGGTCGGCCTCCATGGCCAGAATAGTCTCCAGATCTTCCTTCGAGAAAGTGGTGTGGTAGGCGGTGTGATCGTCGGTGGTGTAGGCGTTCGAGGCCGCCCCGGCCGCCTTGAGGACCGCCTCGTACCTGGCGGGCGGGAATTGCCTGGTCCCGCGGAACATCATGTGCTCGAACAGGTGAGCGAACCCGCTCTTGCCCGGTTCAACTTCATTCCGCGAGCCCGCCCCCACCACGATGTACAGCGCCACCACGTTGGGGTAGTCGGTGGGAATCGTGATCAGGCGCAGCCCGTTGGGAAAATCGCGCTCGTCGTAAGGGTAGGGGAAGATCTTCCGTTCGCCGGCCGAACAGGTCACCATGGCGCACAGCCAAGCCGCCAGGAGCAGTCGCATCCCTCGATTATGTCATGGGCCGCCCGGCATCGTGCAGTTCCCTCCCGGAGGGAAATCCGGCGCCGGAGGAAGGAAAGGCGCCCAGAAACGAAAGAACCCGCGCCGCACAGCGGCGCGGGTTCTTCACAGTCGTGATCTTTGCCGTCCTAGCGGCCGGGGTTCAGGCGCGGCGGCGCAGGAAGCCGACCGCGATCAGGCCTAGACCCACTAGGGCCAAAGTCGCCGGCTCAGGCACAGCCGCTACGCTGACGTCATCCAGCGCCGGGCCGAACGAGTACCCCCACTGCGGATCGTTGTAAGTCTCCAGACTCGTGAATCCCAACGTCGTTAGGGTACTGGTAGCCACGAAATCCCAGCTCACGTAAATCCAGCCCATGTTGGCGGGGGTCTGGCCGTTGACCGTGTAATAGAAATCCGCGAAGGTGACGTTCGGATCGTCGGCCCAGACGCGCAGCGTGGTGGTCCGCGGCTGGATGTCCGGGTTGCCGGCCAAGGCGAACGTCACGCGGTAAACTTGCCCCGGCGTGGAGCTGAAGGTCTGCCAAATCGTTCCGTTCTGATACAACCCGGCCATGTCCAAGCTGCGGCTGCCATGAGCGGCCTGCCAATAGGCGCCGACGTAGTCCACGCTGCCCACGGAGAGGCTCCAGTTGGTGATGGTGACATTGTCCGGCGCCGTCAAGCTTTGGAAGCCGTACGGATTCCAGCTCGGATTGCCCAATTCGAAGCTGCCGTTCTGGATCAGATTGGCCCAAGCCGGCGCCACCGCCAGAGAAATCAACAAAACCGCCGCCAGAATCAGACGTGATCTCCGCATGGCACCAGTATGGGGCAGAGTCCCGCTGATGTCAAGACCTTAACCCGTCTTTGTGAGTACTAGTACCATGTGCCGCGTCCACCCTATACCGCCCCGCTGTGGAGATCTCCCCACCTGCTTGAGCCGCCCATTGCCCTCTTTTGAATCAGTGCGTTGCGCCCAGGACCCCTACCGGTGCTACGCTATCGCGTATGCGCTTGCTGGATCTCGCTTTAGTTGTCGGGCCGGCCCTCACGGCCCTCGCCCAACCTTCCCGCGAGCTGGCGGACCTGAACTGGATGGAGTTCCGCGAGCTGGTCCCCGGCAAGATTCGAACCGTGCTGCTCCCCACCGGCACCATCGAAGCCCACGGGGCGATCAACAACGGCGCCGACGTTGTCGCGCCCGTGGCGCTGGCCCGCGCTATGGCGCCGCGCCTCAACGCCCTGGTGGCGCCGGCGATCCCCTACGGCGTCACCGGCCCTCTGGAGGCCTACGCCGGCGGGTTCTCGATCAGCGAGGCCGCCTACCGCGCCTACGCCGGCGACGTGCTGGCAGGCCTGGCTCGCAACGGTTTTCGTAACTTGATCGTGATCAACGGGCACGGCGGACCCCAGACCGCAATCCTGAACGAGGCGGCTGAAACCGCCGGACGCGCCCATCGCGTCCGCACCCTGGTGACCAACTGGTGGACCATCTGCTCGGACGTGACCCTGAAAGTTTTCGGCGAGGACGGCGGACACGCCGGCTGGAACGAGACCGCCTTCATCCAAGCCATTGATCCCAAGCTGGTCCGCTCGGAGCGCTATTCCGACCGGCTGGCGCTGCCCCGCCCGCCCGAAGGCGCCTGGTCGGCCTACCCTTTCCCGGCCACCATCATCCTGTACCGGCCGGGACAGGGGTACGTGCGGTTCGATCAGGCCAAGGCCAAAGCCTACTTCGACGCCGTGGTGGATAGAATGACGGCGGTGGTTCAGGACATCATCGCCCGCTGGGACGAAGCGGGCGTGCTGCCCTGACGGCGCGCTCCAGCTCCAACAAGCGCCGCTTCAGCCGCTGCCCGCCCCCATAGCCTCCCAGGCTTCCGTCGGCACGGATCACGCGGTGGCAAGGCACGACGATGGCAATCGGGTTGGCGGCATTGGCGGCGCCTACGGCGCGCGCCGCCCGCGGGGCGCCGACAGCGCGCGCCAGATCGGCGTAGCTGCGGGTCTCGCCGTAGGGAATCTCGCGCAGCGCCCGCCAGACGCGCCTCTGAAAGGCCGTGCCGCGGCAGGCGACCGGCAGATCGAACTCGCGCCGCTGGCCCTGGAGGTACTCGAGCAACTGTCGGGCGGCGGCCTGAACCAGAGGATGGTCCGAATCCTCTCGGCAGATTGCGCCCAACCGCCGCGCCAGCTCAGCCCGGAACTCGGCCGCCCCGATCCCCACCGCGATGCGCACCACGGCCTCTCCGAGGACCGCGATCCGGATCCGGATCCCGCCGGCTTTCACCACCCCGCAATGAAGCTCGCCCGAGAGCATCGTCTCACACCTTCCAAGTGGGTTCTCGATCACCGTCCATGATAGCCGCGGCCGGCCTCCGGGAGGCGGTGCGACCCGGCTGCATCCTTTCCCCCGGGTGGCGCATCTAGCAGAATAGATTTCATACAGGCCGATCGGGCGGACGGGCCGACTGGGCTGAAGGCCCGCCGACCCACGGCCTGGACATTCAGGGGCGGCGGCGGACCGGTCCGGCCGGGCGCCGCCGGGGTTAGCCCGCCACAGGGTGGGCCGAGGGGCCGTCGGGGAACGGCCCCCTTTTTATTTCGGCGCCGCCGGCTTGGGAGCGGCGGGTTTGGCCGGCGCAGCCGGCTTGGGGGCCGCGGCGGCAGTGGCCGAGGGTGCGTTCTTGTCGTAGAGCTCGACGATGGCCTGCGTGATGTCAATCGAATTGGCCGCGTACAGCACCGGCGTCTGCGGGGAGCTGATGTCGAGGATCAGGGCGAAGCCGTTATCCCGCGCGTACTTGTCTATGACTTGCATGAGGCGACCGCCCAGCTCTTGTAAGATCTTCTGCTGCTCCTGATCGAACTCGGATTGGGCGTCCTCGGTGTCGCGGTTGAGGTTGCGGGTCTTGGCGTCAATCTCGCGCATCAGCTTCTGGCGGGCCTCTTCGCTGAGCGTATTGGCGCCCTTGCGGAGCTGCTCTTGCAGGGCGTTGATCTCGCTCTGCTTTTTCTCCAGCTCCTTGCGCTTGGGCTCGAACTTGTTCTGAAGCTCGCTGGCCGCCTGCTGGCCGTCCTTGGTGCTGATGATGGCGTTCTGGATGTGGATGATGCCCACCTTGGTAGGCTGCGTCTGAGCGCACAAGGCGGCCGCCAGGCCGCAGAGCATCGTCGGCGCGACGAATCGGTGTCTGGTCACGAGGTTCTCACTCCTGTCGGGTGGCCTGATCTCCATGATACCCGAACGGCGGCCGCTTTCGCCCGGCAAGCGTCAGGCCGCCTCAGAAGGTGCGCCCGATGGTGAAGCGGAAGGTGCTCTTTTGCTCCCAGAAGGGGGTGGCCTGGCCCAACAAGATCACCGAGTTCAAGAAAGTGGCCTGGTTGGGGAAGAACGAGCGATCCACCACCACCGGCGGCTGCAAGAAGCGCCGAACGATGGTCGGGTTGTAAGCCCAGTAGATGCGGAACGGAGCGTTGACCACCGGCAGCAGGACCTGGAGTTCCAAGCCGGTGGAAGTCCGGATGCGCTGGGTCCCCTGGGCGATGCGCACCCGCCCGTCGAAGCCGGCCTGCGGGAACTTGCTGTTCAACTCGGCCAAGCGGTCCGGGTTCAGGGTGAGCTGGCCCGGCCGCAGGATCTTGTTCAACCCGGCGTCGAAGAAGGCCGCCAGGTTCACCGGGCCGACGATGGGGATGCGGTACTCGAAGTTGCCGATGGCCTGGCCGTCGCCGCCCGGAAAGATCATCTGGTAGATGGGGATGCGCTGGGTGACCGGCGCGTACTGCTCCACGCCGTCCACGATCACTTTCTGCTGGCGCGCCGAACCGTCGTCGTTCAACACGTTGATGGTGGCCTCGCTGGGGATGAAGGCGATGGGGCTGATGCCCCAGATGTCGAAGCCGCGGATGTCCTGCTCGCCCCCGATGTACCAGCGATTGAAGGGCGGGGCCACCCGCCCGCCGTAGCCGCTGACGAAAGCGCCCAGCAGGTGCAGGCCGATGACGTGGCCCTTCTTGAGCGCGGGGCGGAACCACTTGAAGTCCACCGAGGGCTGGATCATGTTGACGTTGCCGCCCAAAAACGACCCGGCGAAGCCCGTCGAAAGCGAGAGACTCTTGCCGCGAGTAGGGGTGATGGGGTGGTCCACCGTGTTGTAGATGTAAGAGGGGATGATCTGGCTGGTGCGGATGCCGGTGAGGGTGTTCGGCCCGCCCAAACCCTGGAAGTTGATGTAGTCGAAGTAAGTCTTGGCGGCCGTGCTGAGCACGGTGTATTTCGAGGTGCTGTAGCCGTAAGTCAGGCTGACCCGGGCGAACGTGCGGCGCAACGGGTAACTGGTGAAGACCGTGAAGCCGTGGCCGTTGGAGACGTAATTGAGCAGGTTCTCCCTGCCCAGCGCCTCGAAGAAGGGCAGCAGATTGCGGCCGGTGAACAGCGAGACCTCGCGGCCCTGGTCGAAGTTGAACCGCTGGGTGAAGACCGTAAAGCCGAGCTGGATGGGCCGGTCCAGAAAGTAGGGCTCGGTGAAGCCGAAGGTTACGGCGCGCAGGCGATCGCCAAGCTGGGTGTCGATCGAGAGCGTCTCGCCCAGTCCCAGGAAATTGTTGGTCGAGTAATTGAAGCCCACGAAGCTGCCCGCGATGCCGGAGACCCCGCCGGTCATCCCCACCGAGTTCTTGCCCCGCTCCTTGACCTTGAGCGTGATATCCACCGTGCTGCTGCGCGTATCGCGCTTGATCTCGGCCGCCTCGTTCTCCTTGAGCTGTTCGAAGTAGCCGAGCTGGTTCAGGCGCAGGATGCTGACCTCCCAGAGCCGGGTGTTGAAGATGTCGCCCTCGTCAATCAGCAGCTCGCGCCGGATCACCTTGTCGCGCGTGGTGGTGTTGCCCTGGAAGTCAATGCGGCGGACGAAGAACTGCTTGCCCTCGTCGGCGTTGATGATCACGTTGAGCTTGCCCTCGTTGGGGAAAGGCTCGAAATCCGGCTCGGGCACGAAGTCAATGTAACCGAACTCGCCGTACAGCTTGCGCATGTTCTCCAGGCCCTTGCGGAACTTGGCGGTGGAGAACACGTCGCCCGGCCCCATCTGGAACAGCTCGCGGGTGAGCCGCTCGCTGCCGGCGCGAAACAGTTTGACGCCCACCAGGTTGAACTTGGCGATGCGGTACTGGCGTCCCTCCTCGACCGGGACGACGATGTCGGCCCGCTTGCCCGGCCGGTTCATGTAGAACAGGGGCACGCGGAACTTGCCGCCCCCCACGTCGCGGATGGAGACCCTGTGATCCAGGGCCCGCGCCAGAAAGTAGCCGCGCTGCTGGTACCAGTCGCGGATCCGCTCCTTGTCCTCCTCCAGCTTGCTCAGATCGTAGCTCTTCGAGAACAGGTTTTCAAACAGGATCGAGTAGGGAATGCCGATCGGGCGCAAGTTCTTCATGGCGCGGCGCACGGCGCGGTCGCTGAAGATCTGGTTGCCCGTGATGTCAATGCCGCCCACTTTGACCTTGGGGCCTTCCTGAACCCGGAAGACAATCTCCAGCGAGGAGGGCGGAATGCGCCGCAACTCCGGCTGGACCGTGGCGAACTGCCGCCCGCGCTCGGCCAGAAAATCCCGCAACACGGTGACCGCCCGCTGCACCTTGTTGGGGTCATACTGCGACTCGACGCTCAAGCCGACCCGGCGTTCCTTGAAGCGGTCCAGGATCTCCGAGACCGTCACCGATTTGACGCCCTCGTACTTGATGGTGCGAATCACCTGCCGCTCGACCAGCACGAAGCGCGCGATCAGGCCGGTCGCGCCGGGTTCGACCTCCAAACGGATGTCGTCGAAGCGCCCCGTGTTCCACAGCACCATGAAGTCGCGGCGCAAGGCGTCCTCGTCATAGCGGTCGCCTTTGCGCGTGAAGATCATGGCCCGCAGCGTGTCCTGCGGCACCCGGCGCGCGCCGCGGAACTCGATGGCCTCGACGATGTTTTCCACCGCCGGAGGCGCTTGGGCGGGAGGCGCCGGCGCTTGCGGCTTGGCCGGCGCCGGCGCTTGCGGCTTGGCCGGCGCCGGCGCTTGCGGCTTGGCGGGCGCCGGCTCGGGGGCGGCGGGCTTCGGCTGGGGAGCCACGGGAACCTGCTCAAAAGGAACGGGCTTCTGCGGGGGCTTCTCGGCGGCGGGCTTGGCTTCCTCCGGCGCTTGGGGAACCGGTTCGAAGGGACTGGGCTTCTTGGCTTGCGAAGGGGGCTGTGCGCCCGCCCCGGCGACCCACAAACAGCCCGCCGCCACCCAGATCAGCCGGCGCAGGCGAGCACGCCTGTTCAGCCTCATGGAACCTGAGTCCCTCTCCTTTGACCAACACCGCCCGGCCGAGCCGAGTCTCGCTCGCCGACGGCGGCCGGCGCCCGGGCCGACCCCAGGCCGCGTTCCACTCGGCGCCCTCCCTGAGACGTACCCTGACTGCGCAGCGTTACCGGCAAGGCAGCCTTCGGGAACGCAGAACCAAATTCTCATTCTAGCCGAACCCCTCCGGCCGCAGGGCTCAGCTCTCCTGGCTCGGCCCGCTCGCCGCCCGCCCCGGCGCTTCTCGGGCCGGGGGATGACAGCCCAGCACTACGCCGAACAGCAAATGGGCCACCAGCAGGGAGCGGGGTGAACTGTAGGCCCAAGCCACCGCCCCCAGCCTTCGGAACACCAGGGCGTTGGAAAAGTAGAAACCCAGCAAGCCGGCCAGGATGCCCAACAGCATGATGCGGCGCCGGCTGCGAATCCCGCGGGTGGCCAGGGCAAACAAGCCGCCGGCCACGCCCGCCGCAAAGACCACCAGGGCCGCCCCCGTCAGGAAGTCTTGAGAAAAACCGCGGCGCAGGATCGGATCCCGTCCGAGCAGGGCGCCCAACAAGCTGGGCACCGTCCAGAGAGGTTGCTTGAGCAAGGCCGAAGCCAGCAGGAACCAGCCCAACATGGCCAGGCCGCCCAGCACCCCGGTCTGGATGCCGGTCAGCCCCCGCCACCACCACCCGGCGCCCGGAACCGAACCGCCTCCGCTCATCGGAAGTTCCATGGTAGCAGCCCGGCGAAATCAGGCAGGCCCACCCGCATCCGCCGCTCAACGCACCGCCGGGGCGCCCGGCCGCTTGCGCACGTGCGTCTTCCACATCCGGACGAACAAGCGCAGCGCGTGCGGCTGCCGCTTGCCCATCAGCATCCGCACGCAGGCCAGCGCGCACCAGCCCAAATAGGCCACCGTCACCCACCAGTGAATGTGCGTGGCGATGAAGCCCAGCAAACCGGGTCCCGGCGGCAGGGGCGAGAAAGCGAACTGCGTGAACCACAGCCCGAACAGCGCCGCAGCCTCCCACCAGGCCAGCTCCATGTTGACCAGGAAGAACATCCCGATCAGCGACTGGGCCAGCGTCATCAGCAACTCCAGGCTCTGCCTCTCATCGAAGGGAATGGCCGAGGGCGTCCCCCGGCTCACCGAGTACACGATGGGCAGCATGGCCGCCAGCAGCGTCCACTGGTTGATGTTGCTGGAGACCATGTTCATCAGGCCCATCGAGGCCCGTTCCACCGTGCGCGCCCAATAAAAGGCGGAGACCTTTTCGGGGAACTCGGAAATGAAGGGCGCCACCCACTGCACGAAAACGAAGTAGGGCACGCCCACGATGGTCGAAATGGCCAGCAGGCTGGCCAGGAACGGCTCGGCACTGGCGTAGATGAGCAAGCCCCCCAAAACGAAGAAGCCGATGATCAAGGCGTTGCGCACCGGCCGCCGGGCCTGCACGATCGAGCGCGGGATGCGCTCCAGCTCCTCGACCTTCTCGGAGGCTTGCGGGGGCATCTGGCGCAGCACCCACAGGTAGGCGGCGTAAATCAGGATGAGCACGGCCGCGTCCAGCAGGTTCAGCGAACCCTTGGCCCAGACCCAGAACATATACAACAGCGGGACCAGCAGCCCGACCACCTCGACGCAGTGCTCGTCCTCCAGCCGGATGCGCCCGAGCGGCCGCCTGTGCTCCCGGCGGTGAAAGACGGCGGCGATGAAGTAGATGCCGGGCCAGGCCAACCCGGTCAGCAGGCGCAGCGCGCCGGTCAGGTTGGCCATGAGCAGGTCCACGTGCTGCTTCCAGGCCAATACGAACTCCACGGCGAACTCGGGCAGGGTTTGCAGCCAGGCCAGGATGGCCAGGGCGAAGCCTTGGGCCACGAAGAACTGGGCCGATTCCGCCGCCCAAGCGATCAGCATGGCGGCGATGAGGATGGCGGGCGTGGCCCACAGCGCGGTGGCCGGGCTGGCCTGCTGGATGGGGATGGCGGCCAGAGCCACCAAGAAGAAGACCGGCAGGGCGGCGGCCGCGGGCTGCGGCCCTCCGCTACTGGAACCAGACCTCATGGCCCTTGCCGACCCGGGAATGCTTGCGAAACTCCGGCCGCTTCTCGGGGCAATCGGTGCGGTAGTGCGCCCCCCGGCTCTCGCGCCGGGCCAGTGCGCAGCGGGCGATCAGAGAGATGACGGCGTGCATGTTGCGGATCTCGAACAGCTCCCGGTTGGGCTCCGGACAGCTCTTCTGGGGCATCCCTTCCAGCATCTCACAGGCGCGGGCCAGTTGTTCGCCCGAACGGATGATTCCACAGTGCTCCCAGGCCAGCCGCCGCAGCTCTTCGGCGGCGGCGTCGGGAAATTGCGCCTCCGGCGGCCGCGCCGAGCGCAGGTAAACCGCTGAGGCGCACTCGCGCATCGCCGCCCCCGCGCGGGCGCCGAACACCAGGCCCTCCAGCAGGGAGTTGGAAGCCAGACGATTGGCCCCGTGCACCCCGGTGGCCGCCACCTCGCCGGCGGCGAAAAGCCGGGGCAGCGAAGTGCGCCCGTGCAGGTCCGTGCAGACGCCGCCCATGGCGTAGTGGGCGGCGGGATAGACCGGGGCGGGCTCCCGGCCGAGATCCAAGCCGTAGCGCAGGCAAGTCTGGAAGATCCGCGGGAAGCGCCGCCGCAGGAACTCCCCGCCCAAGTGGCGCAGATCCAGAAAGACATGGGGCGCGCCGCTACGGGCCGCTTCGCTCAGGATGGCGCGGGAAACCACGTCGCGCGGCGCCAGCTCTCCCAGCGGGTGATAGCGCTGCATGAACCGCTCGCCGGCCGCGTTGATCAGCCAGGCCCCTTCCCCACGCAGGGCCTCCGAGAGCAAGAAGGGCGGGGCGCCGGCCAGCCGCAGCACGGTGGGATGGAACTGGACGAATTCCAAGTCGCCCAGCAGCGCCCCAGCGCGCCAGGCCACCGCCACCCCGTCGCCGGTAGCCACTTCGGGATTGGTGGTGTCGCGAAAGACGCGCCCCAGACCCCCGGTGGCCAGCAGGACGGCGCGGGCGTAAATCGGGATCGAGCGCCGGCCGGCGGCGTCGCAGGCCACCACGCCCGCCACCTCCCCGTCGGCCAGCAGCAAGTCGGTGACGGCAGAGAAACTCTGGAAGCGCACGCCGGGCAAGGAGGCGGCCTTCTGGTACAAGGTGCGGGCGATCTCGCGGCCCGTGGAATCGCCCTGGGCGTGCAAGACGCGCCGCCGGCTGTGGGCGCCCTCCCGCCCCAGCGCCAGCGCCGAATCCTCGCGGTCGAACTGGGCGCCCCACTCGATGAGTTGGTAAACGGCGGAGGGCCCCTCCCGCACCAGCACCCGCACGGCATCCGGGTCGCACAGCTCGTCGCCGGCCGCCAGGGTGTCCTGCTCGTGAAGCTCGGCCGAGTCGTCCGGACCCACGGCGGCGGCGATGCCGCCCTGCGCGTATTCCGAGGACGACTCGCGCAGCGTATCCTTCGCCACGATCAGCACTTCGCCGGCGGCGGCCAGCTCGATGGCGGCCCGCAGCCCAGCCACGCCGGCCCCCACCACCACGAAATCAGGCATGAATGAAGCGATTGTAGCACCCCGACCCCGGGCCGATTCCGTGCGCAATCCGGACCGCCCGCCCCGCGTTACCGTTTGCCCTTCCCTCCGTCTTAGAACATAGGTGACGCCTCAGCCCGAACCCCCACCGGCGGCGGAAGCGGCAGCCGGCGTCAGCCTCGAAGAAGCCGCCCTGATCCGGGCCGCTCGCAACGGCGATCAGGAAGCCTTCGAGCGGCTGGTTCGCCTCTACGACCGCAGTGTGCTCGGGCTGGCGCTGAACCTGTTGCGGTCCCCGGAGGATGCTCAGGAGGTCTACCAGGAGGCCTTCCTGCGGGTGTACAAGAACCTGCACCTGTTCCGGGCGGATTCGAATTTTCATACCTGGCTGTATCGCATCGTGACCAACGTGGCGCTGGATTACTTGCGCAAGCGCAAGGTGCGGCGGGAAGCGGCGGCCGCGGCCGAAACGCCCGAGGGCGAGCGGGACCGCCTGGAAGGCGTGCCCGAGCCCCGCGCCCTGGGCGATCCCCAGCGCGCCCTGCTCAATCGCGAGCTGGCCTGCCGGCTGGAGGGGGCGCTGGAAAGCCTGACGGCGCGGGAGCGCCTGGTCTTCGAACTGCGCCATTACCAAGGGTTGCGCTTGAGGGCCATCGGGCAGATGCTGGGGGCCAGCGAGGAGGCCGCCAAGACCTGTCTGTTCCGCGCCACACGGAAGATGCGCGCGGCATTGAGGGACTTCGTATGAACTGCGAGACCGTCCAGAGGGATTTGCCTCTGTTTCTCTACGGCGAGTTGTCGCTGGAGGACGAGCAGGCCCTCCAGGACCACGTGGAGGCCTGCGCAGCTTGCCGCCTGGCGCTGGAAGGCGAGCGCCGGCTGCATGCGGCGCTGGAGGCACGGGCGCTGGAACCTTCGGCGGAACTGCTGGCCGCCTGCCGCCGCCGGCTGAGCCTGAGCCTGCGGGCGGCCGAACGGCCGGCGGGCCGGATGGCTCGGCTGGCCGCCTGGCTGGGAATGCGGGCGGGCGGGCCGAGGCTGCCGGCCCGCGCGGCCGCTGCGGCGGCGCTGGTGGCGCTGGGCTTCTTCGGCGCGCGCTGGAGCGGAGGGCCGTCGGGGTTGCCTGCCAGGGAAGGGCCGGCCGAAAGCCAGGGGGCGCGCATCCGCTTCCTCGAGCCGGATCCCGCCGGGCGGGTGCGGATCGCTCTGGAGGAGGTGCGCCGGCGGGTGATCACCGGGCGGCCCGAGGAGGATCGCGTCCAGCGGCTGCTGCTGGCCGCTTCGCGGGAGGCGGCCGACCCGGGCCTGCGGGCTGAGTCGCTCGAGCTGTTGCGCGGCGGCGCGGGACAACCTGGGGTGCGGCGCGCCTTGCTGGAGGCCCTCGAGCACGACCCCAATCCCGGCGTGCGCATGAAGGCCCTGGAAGCCCTGCGGCCCTTCGCGGCGGAAGTCGAGGTGCGCCAGGCGCTGGCCCGTGTGCTGCTGGCGGACGCCAATCCGGGCCTGCGCGTGCAGGCCATTGACCTTCTCACCCAGCAGGGAGGGCGTGAGGCGTTCATCGGCCTGTTACAGGAGCTGCTCAACCGGGAGGAGAACAGCTACGTGCGCCTGCGTTGCCGGCGGGCGCTGGAAGAGTTGAACGCATCGGTGGGGACGTTCTGATGAGAACGGGCACGTTCTGGCTGTTGGCGGCGGCCGGCGCCCTCTGGGCGCAGGAGCCGACCGGCTTGGCGCGCGAGGGACGCTACTGGGTGGAAACCATCAGCGGCCGGGCCTCGATGGAAAGAGCCGGACGCTTGCGGGTCTCCAGCCGGGGCGAGATCACGCTGCGGGGCGAGGAGCGCGCCGATCTGGGTTATTCCCTCAAGAAGCGCGTGAAGGCGGAGAGCGAAGAGGCCGCGCGGCAACTGCTGCGGCAGTTCGTGCTGGAAAGCGCGCGGCGGGGCGGCTGGGTCGAGCTGCGCCTGCGACCGCCGGCTCGGGCGGAGGCGGACGCCGTGCTGGGTCTGCGAGCGCCCAGCGGCTTGAGCGAGGTGATGCTGGTCACGCAAGGGGGCAGCATCGAGGCGGAGAACCTGGCCGGCCGGCTGCGGGCGGAAACCGGCGGCGGCCATGTTCGCCTGGAGAGCATCCAGGGCGGCCTGACGGTGCGCACCGGGGGCGGCAACCTGCGCCTGGGCAAGATCGGCGGGCCGGTGCAGTGCCTCTCCGGGGGCGGCTCGATCACCGCCGAGGGGCTCAGCGGCGAGGCTGAATTGACCACCGGCGGGGGGGAAATCCTGGTGCGCCGGGCGGGCGGGCGGCTGCGGGTGGCTACCGGGGGCGGCAACATACGCATCGAGCGCGCCCTCTCGGTCACGGCCGCTACCGGGGGCGGGCTGATTGACGTGCTCGATACCGAAGGCCCGGTGACGGCGGAAACCGCCGCCGGTGCGATCAAGGTCCGCGCCGCGCGGGGATTGCGCCTGAACTCGGGCGCGGGGGGCATTCAACTGGAGGGCGTGAGGGGACCGCTGCGCGCCGCGACCGGGGTGGGGAACATCGTGGCTGCCCTGGCCCCCTTACCGCCCTTCGAGGATTCGCAGTTGAGCACCGACTCAGGTGACATAACGGTTTTTCTCCCGTCCAATCTGGCGGTGACCGTGGAAGCGATCCATGCCGGCGGCCCGGGCCGCATCGTCTCGGATTTCCCTGAGATCCAGGTCCGGCAGGCGGGCGCCGGGACACAGGCCCGCGGCCGAGTCAACGGCGGCGGGCCCTTGCTCCGGCTGACCGCTTCCGGGGGAACGATATATCTGCGAAGGAGTCAACCATCGGACGCCGAGCGCTCACAGCGCTGAGGCCGGCGTCCGGGGAGGTAACGCGATGAAAAAAGGATGGATTACGCTGCTATGCGTTCTGGCGGTCGTGCCGGCCTTGGCCCAACCGGCCCCGCCCCAAGTGGAAGAAATCGAGGAGGTGCTGGCCATCGTGCAGCCGGCGCCGCCCCTGCCGCCCGATCCGCCCGCCCCGCCGGCGCCGCCGGCGGTGCGCCGCAGCTTCCTGGGAGTGGGCGTGGCCGAGATTGACGCCGCGCGCGCCAAAGCGCTCAAGCTGGCCGAAGAGCGCGGGGTCGAGATCACGCGCGTCGAGCCGGACAGCCCCGCCGAGAAGGCGGGCCTCAAGCAGGGCGACGTCGTGCTGGAGTACAACGGGCAGCGGGTGGAAGGCGCCGAACAGTTCGTCCGCCTGGTGCGCGAGACGCCGCCCGGCCGCAAGGCGACCCTGGTGATCAGCCGGAACGGGGCCGCGCAGACGCTCACCGCCACCCTGGGCGAGCGGCGGGACCGCGACTGGCCCCTGGGGCCGCAATTCCAGGCCCAGATGGAGCGCTTGCACGAGAACCTGCGCAATTTGCAGATTCAGGTGGAGGCGCAGCCGCGCATCTACATGTCCTGGCGCACTTCCCTGCTGGGCGTGGAGGCCGAATCGCTCGGCCCGCAACTGGCGGAGTTCTTCGGGGTCAAGGAGGGCGTGCTGGTGCGCTCGGTGATGAAAGGTTCGGCGGCGGAGAAGGCGGGCATCAAGGCCGGCGACGTGATCGTCAAGGTGGACGGCGAAGCGGTCAGCGCGCCCGGGCAGATTTCCAGCCGCCTGCGCAGCTTGCGGGAGAAGCGCACCTTCCCGGTGGTGGTGGTCCGGGAGCGGAAGGAAATGACGCTCACGGTGACCCTGGAGGCGCCGCGGCGCGAGGAGCGCGAGTCCCTGCCGCGGCCGCGGACGGTGGTGGATCAGCGCGGCGTGCGCCTGTGAGGGTTTCTCAGAGGGCGCGCCGGCTGAGCACGGCCGGGTCAATGCGCTTGGGGCCGAACTGGACGATGTGGGCCGGGCAGCCGTCCATCATCAGCTTGAAGTTCTCGATGAAGCGGGCGGCCAGGGCGTCGTATTTGCGGTAGTATTCCTCGCGGTTGCCCCAGGTGCTGGCCGGGTAGAGCAGCTCGCTGGGCACGCCCGGACAGGCCCTGGGGACCTCGAAGCCGAAGACCGGGTCCTGGTAGAACTCGACCTGCTCGAGCCGGCCGTTGAGGGCGTCGTTGAGCAGCGTGCGGGTGTACTGGATCGAGATGCGCTTGCCGACCCCGAAGCCGCCCCCGGTCCAGCCGGTGTTCACCAGCCAGACGCGCGCCCCGTGCTTGAGGATCTTGGCCTTGAGCATCTCGGCGTAGACGTAGGGGTGGTGGACCATGAAGGGGCCGCCGAAGCAGGTCGAAAAGGTCAGTTCGGGCTCGATGCCCAGGCCGATTTCCGTGCCGGCGATCTTGCTGGTATAGCCCGAAATGAAGTGGTAGATGGCCTGGTCGGGAGTGAGCCGGGCGATGGGAGGCATCACGCCGGTGGCGTCGCAGGTCAGAAAGATCACGTTGCGCGGGTGGCCGGCCATCTTCGGGGGCCAGTAGTTTTCGATGAACTCCAGGGGGTAGGCGCCGCGGGTGTTTTCCGTGATGCGGTCGTCGTTGAGGTCCAGCCGGCGGCTGACCGGGTCGTAGATGACGTTCTCCAGGATGGTGCCGAAGCGCCGCGTGGTGGCGTAAATCTGCGGCTCGGCCTCGGGCGAGAGCCGGATCACCTTGGCGTAGCAGCCGTCCTCGAAGTTGAAGACTCCGTTGTCGGTCCAGCCGTGTTCGTCGTCGCCGATCAGATGGCGGCCGGGATCGGCCGAGAGCGAGGTCTTGCCGGTGCCTGACAGCCCGAAGAAGATCGCCACGTCGCCCTCCTCGCCCACGTTGGCCGAGCAATGCATGGGCAGCACGCCCTCCAGCGGCAGCAGGAAGTTCAGCACCGTGAAGACGGTTTTCTTGATTTCGCCGCCGTAGGCGGTGCCGCCGATGATGGCCAGCCGCTGGGCGAAATTGATCACGATGAAGGTCTCGCTGCGCGTGGTGTCAACGATGGGGGAAGCCTTGAAGCCGGGCGCCGCGATGACGGTGAACTCCGGCACGTGCTTCTTCATCTGCTCCTGGGTGCGGAGCTTCATGAACATGGTGCGGGCGAACAGGCTGTGCCAGGCGTACTGGGTGACGATCCGGATGGGCATGCGGTAGTCCGGGTCGTTGCCCACGAAGCAGTCCTGCACGAAGACGTCGCGGCCTTGCAGGTAGCCGGCCAGGCGGGCGGTGAGGGCGCTGAAGCTCTCGGGATTGAAGGGACGGTTGTACTGGCCCCACCAGATGCGGTCCTCGGTGGTCTGTTCGCGCACCACGAACTTGTCGGCCGCCGCCCGGGCGGTGTGCTTGCCGGTGGCGACCACCAGCGGGCCCAGGTGGCAGATGACCCCCTCGGAGCGGAACACCGCCTCCTCGTAGAGGGCGGCCGTGGGCAGGTTCCAGTAGACGCGGCGCAGGTTGGTCAGCCCGTGATTCTCCAAGCCGTACTGGCTGGCGTTGGCGGACGCCTGCTGGGAGGCGGGTGAGAACAGGTCCAGGTAAAGCTTCATAGCCAGTCCCTCACGAGCTTGCGGGCGCCCAGGTACAGTTCGTTGGCGGCTCGCGGATCCAAGGCCCACTGGATGCGCTCGATGCCCTCGGTGATCTCCTTGACGGTTCCGCAAAAGCTCAGGCGCAGGTGGCCCTCGCGGCCGAACTCGCGGCCGGGCACGGTGACTACGCGCACCTTTTCCAGCAGCAGATCGGCCAGCTTCTGGGAGTCCCGCATATAGGCGCTGAAGTCCGGGAAGCAGTAGAAGGTGCCGTCCGGCTTGACCACCTTGACGCCCTCGATAGCGCGCAAGCGCTCGACCATGACGTTGCGGTTGTTCTCCAAGGTCATGCGCAGGCTCTCGATGGTGGACTGCACGCCGTTAAGAGCCCCCACGGCAGCCCACTGGGCGGGGGCGGAAGGGCCCGAGGTTTGCTGCGACTGGATGTTGGTCATGGCCCGGATGAGCTCCCGGTTGCCGACCGCCCAGCCGATCCGGAAGCCGGTCATGGCGTACATTTTCGAGACGCAGTTCACCACGATCAGCTTCGAGCTCTCGGTATGGTCGGTGGCGAACTCGTAACAGTTGACCGGCGTCTTGCCGTCGAACAGCAGGCGGTTGTAGGTGTCGTCCATGATGAGCCAGAGATTCTTGCGCTCGCAAAGGCGGACGACCTCGGCGATGAACTCGCGCGAGTAGGCCACGCCGGAGGGATTGTTGGGACTGTTCAGGATGACGGCCTTGCTGTAGGGACCGACGGCCTGGGCGATCTCCGCGATGGTGGGCTGGAAGCTGCCGTCCTCCGGGGTGACGGGCACCGGCACGCCGCCGGCCAGCTTGACCATCTCCGGGTAGCTGACCCAGTAAGGGGCCGGGAAGATCACTTCGTCCTTGGGCTCCAGAATGGCGTAGAGGGCCACCATGATGGCCTGCTTGGCCCCGCTGGAGGCGATCACGTTCTCTGGGGAGACCAGCTTGCGGTAGTGCTCCTCGGTGTAACGGATGATGGCCTTCTTCAAGGCGGGGATGCCGTCGGGCGGCGTGTAGCGCACCTCGCCCGTATTGAGCACCGCCGTGCAGTTGACGATGGCGTCAATGGGCGCCCGGCTCTTGGGCTCGCCGCCGCCCAGATGGATGACCGGCTCGCCCTTCTCGCGCAGCAGGGCGGCGGTTTCGTTCAGTTTCAACGTAACGGATTCGGAGATGGATCGCGCAAGCTGACTGATGCTCACCGGATTGACTTCCTCGACGTTTCCATAGTGCTTCGACCCGGATTGCGCCGGCCCGCCGGTCGCACGGCCGCCCGGCCTACTCTCGCCTCGGCCGGGCTCGGCCGCGGCCGCACCGGCATATACGGAGAGCGCCAGCGGCGTTACCGGGTATTGTTACAAGTATAGGGGAGCGAGCGACCCCGAGCAAACCGCAACCCGCCGGCGGCGCCTTCCCCGCCCACCGCCCGGCCTCAGGCCGGATAGATCCGGGCCAGGAATTCCTCCGCCTCCCCGAGCGAGCGCCGCAGCGGGCCTTCCGCCTCCAACTTCAAGCTGGTGACCGCTGCCGCCCAGCGCGCCGCCTCGGCCGGCGGGGCGCTCAACCGGCGGCAGAGGTAGGCCGCGATGCAGGTGTCGCCCCGCCCGGAGCGGCCCCCCAACCGCCGCGGCCGGAAGGGGAAGCGGTGCAGTCGCCCTTCGGCCAGCACCAGCACGCCCTCCCGATGGGTCAGCACGATCTCCCGCGGCCCCCAGCGCGCGATCCGGCGAGCGGCCTGCTCGGGATCCTCCTCGCCGGTGAGCAGGCGGGCTTCGACGGCATCGGCCTTCACAATGTCCAGCGCGCCGAGGAGCCGGTCGCGCTCCGGCCATTCGGCCGGCGCCAGGGTTCCCTCGGGCGAGACCACGCGCAGAAAGCCCTGCGCATCGGCCGCCAGCAGGGAGGACTTGGCGCGCAACTCGGCCATCACCTCCGGCCCGACTTCGCCCCGGAAGGAGGCGTTCACCAGAAAAGCCCGGGCTTGCAGGGGCCGCACCTGCTCGGGGGTGAAGGCTCCGGCGCTGGCGGCGACCGTGATGATGCGGTGGTCGGGATCGGCCGTAGGGTAATCCAGCGTCAGGCAGGTGGACTGCGGAGTGTAAGTGGGGAAAACCGCCACGCCCAACCGCTCCAGGTTTTCGACCACCCGGACGTCCTCCCGCGCCAGCCGGGTCACCGCGGCGGCCTTCAGACCCATCATCGCGGCCACGTGCGCGCCGTAATTGAAACCGCCGCCGTCCACCTGGCGTACGCCGGCGGCGGAGATAATCGTATCTTTGGTGTAATTGCCTATAAATACGACGTCGTAAATCGTTTCGGCTTGCATAACTCGTTGCAGGATACCCCTTAATCGGTCGGGCGGGCGCGCCACAGGGAACTGGCTAGAATCAAGGAAACCACCGAGGAGCCCACCCAAAAGGCGATCGCGCCACGAAAATCGTAATGGCGCACGCCGTCCACCAGCGTGGTGCCTTGCTGGATCAGGTAGCCGCTGATGCGTTCCTGAAGGGCGGCGCCGATGTAAGCGAACACCCCGATGAAGCCCATCACCGCCCCGGCCGCCTTCTTGGGCGCGATGTCCACGGCGAACAGGCCGCCCAGGGAGGTGATCAGCCCGTTGATGGACAAGCCGTAGATCACGAAGGCGGCGGTCAAAAGCAGCGGGTGGCGGGCGGTGAAGATCACGGCCAGGGCCAGGATCTCCAGCAGGCCGCAGATCAGATTCACGGGAGGGCGGCGGGCGTGGAAAAACTTGTCGGAGACGAAACCGTAGGCCGCGCACCCCACCAGGCCGGCCAGAGGGTTCAGGGCGAGCAAGCCGCCGGCCTGCAAGTCCGAGTAGCCTTTGGTCTCCTGGAGATATAACATGCCCCAGCTATTCAGGCCGTAGCGGGTCACGGTCATGGCGGCGCAGGCCAGCGAGAGGATCCAGATCGAGGGCAGTTTGAGGACGGAGAGCTGCAAGCCCCAGGTCGAGCCTCCGCCCCCGGCGGGAGCGGCGGCCCCGTGGTCGTTCTTCCAGTCCGCCACCGGGGGCAACCCCAGGGTCTGGGGGCGATCGCGCATGGTGAAGTACAGCACGATCGCCACCAGGATGCAGATTAGCCCGGGGCCGATGAAGCCCGCCCGCCACCCGAAGTAGGTGACCAGGCCGGCCAGCCCCACGAAGGTCAGCCCTTCGCCCAGCGAGTGAGCGGTGCTCCAGAGGCCGTAGATGCGGCCCCGTTCCCGGTTGCTGAACCACTGGGTCATGCTGACCACGCCGGAGGGGGCGCCGAACCCCTGGAACCAGCCGTTGAAGGCCCACAGCACGACCGAGACCCAGAGCAGGGTGGACCAGCCCATGGCTACGTTGATCAAGGCCGAGAGCAACACCCCGGTGGGCCAGAAAACCCGTATGTTGGTGTGATCGGCCAGGAAGCCGTTCACCAGTTTGCCGAAGGCGTAAGCGTAGAAGATGGCCGATCCGATGATGCCCAGCTCGTTGGCCGTGAAGATGCCCCCGTCAATGAGCGGCTTCTTGACCACCGAGAGCCCCAGCCGGCAGGTGTAGGCGACGCCGTAGCCCAGGGTGATCGAGAGCATGACCGAGAGCCGGCAGCGCCGGTAAAGGCGGTCAATTTCCCGCGGATCCTCCAGCCTCGGCCGGTCGGGCCCGGGGGCGAACAGACGAAGCAGGCGGTGCATGCCGATGCCTTGCGGCGGCCCTCCGGCCTCAAGCCGGGCTCTCTTCCAGCCGCACCGGCCGATTTTCGCGCACCGAGCGCGCGGCGGCCCAGGCGATGCGCACCGCGGCCAGACCGTCCTCACCCGTGACCGGCACGGGCTTGCCTTCCCGGATCGCGCCCACGAAAGCCTGCATCTCGCGCAGGTAGGACTCCGTGTAGCGCTCCATGAAGAAGTACAGCGGCAGGGCCGAGTGCGCACCGCTGCGGTCCAAGTGCAGGTGCGTGTCCGGCGTGTTGTTGCCCACCGCCACCATGCCTTCGGATCCGAACACCTCCACCCGCTGGTCGTAGCCGTAGACCGCCCGGCGGCTGTTGTCAATGGCGCCCAGGGCCCCGTTGGCGAAGCTCAGGGCGATCACAGCCGTATCCCAATCGCCCGCCCGCTGGAAGACCGGATCCACCAGCACAGCCGCCCGGGCGCAGACTTCCCGAACCTCGCTGCCCATCAGGAAGCGGGCCATATCGAAGTCGTGGATGGTCATGTCCAGGAACAGGCCGCCCGAGCTGCGGATGTAGCTTTCCGGGGGCGGCGCCGGGTCGCGACTGGTGATGCGCAGCAGCTCCGGGGCGCCCACCTTGCCCGCCTGGACCAGCTCGCGCACCTTGGCGAAATTCGGATCGAAGCGCCGGTTGAAGGCCACCATCAACCGGACGCCGCATTCGGCCACGTGCCGGTTGATGCGGCGGATCTTTTCGATCTCCAGGTCCACGGGCTTTTCGCAGAAGATGTGCTTGCCCGCCGAGGCGGCGTCCAGCAGGATCTGATAGTGGGTGTCGGTGGGGGTGCAGACCGCCACCGCGTCCACCTCGGGAAGCTCCAGCGCGGAGCGGTAATCGGAATAGGTCCGGGCCACCCCCAAGCGGGCGGCCACCCGCGCCAGCTCGTCGGGGAAGACGTCGGCCAGCGCGACCACCTCGGCCTGCGGGATTCGCCGGGCCAGATTCTCGGCGTGGATCTTGCCGATGCGGCCCACGCCAAAGACCGCGAAACGCAGCTTTTCATCAGCCATCGGTGTGTATTCCTTTCGACTCCATGTCCAGAGCGCAAAGCGCGGCACGCACCGCCCGGAGGCCGTCAGCGGCGGCGCCGACGGCGTCCGGAACGGGAAGTACTTCGAAGGCCAGGAAACCCTGATAACCGATTTCGCTCAAGGTTCGCAAGACGGCGGCCACGTCCAGGTGCCCGTGCCCCGGCGCCTGGCGGTTGCTGTCGGCCAGGTGCACGTGCGCCAGCCAGGCAGCGGCGGGGCGCAGCGCGCCCGCCAGGTCGCTCTCCTCGATGTTCATGTGGAAGGTGTCCGCCAGCAACTTCAGGTTGGGCGCCCCGATCTGCCGGGCGGCGGCGCAGACGTCCTCCAAACGGTTCAAGTAATCGCACTCGTACCGGTTCAAAGGCTCCAGCAGGACGGTCACGCCCCGGGCCCGGGCGTAGAGGCAGAGTTCGCCCAGGGCCTCCAGGGCGGCCGCCCGGCGGGCTTCGCGCAGGGCCTCATCGCCGGGACCCAGCCGCCCGCTCAGGCTGCCGATGGTGACCGCCGAGCCCAGTTCGGCGGCCAGATCCACGTGGCCCCGGACTCGCTCGAGAGCCGCCCGGCGGACGGCGGGGTCCGGATCGGCCAAGGTCAACCCGTCGAGGGCGGCGGCCATGCCGGTGCCGAGCGTGGGCACCCGGAGATCGTACTCGCTCATCCAGCGGCGAAGGGCGCGGGGATCGGCGTCCTGGGCGCGGCGCAGGTGAAGCTCGACACCCTGGCAGCCCAGCTCGGCCGCCCGGCGGAAGGCGCCCGCCAAGTCGCCCCGGAACAGCAGCGGTGCGGAGCGAACCTCGGCGGGCGTGGCCGTGACGGCGATCGGAAAGCGGGCAGCGGGCACGGCGAGGCTGCCTCAGAGATCCATGGGCGGCAAGGCGTAAACCGAGCGCCAGCCCGGACTCATCGGCTCCTTCAAATACGGCTCCAGCTCAGCGGGATCGCGCAGGCTCACCATCGAGGCGGGCGGCGCCTTGCCGGGCGGGAAGGCCTCCAGATACTCCTCGCACAGCAAGGTGAGGTAGCGCAGGATGGCGGCCAGAGGTCGCTTGGCCTTGCGGGCGTCGCCCAGGGTGGGCTTGCCCACGACGCCCTCGGGCGTGCCCGCCATCTCGAAGGCGGCGTGCCCTTCACCCTCGGACCAGCGGCTGGGCCGGCCGAAGGCGTCCACCGCCGTGTCCATATGGCCTGCGGGCAGCAAAGCCTTGGGCTCGGTCTCGACGGCGTAGCGCATGTCCACCATCTCGGGGAACAGCAGCAATCCGACGGAGGTCTCCGCCTCGTCGGCGTGGATGAAGTTGGTGTCCCAGTCGCCGCCGCGCTCTTTGGTCCGCCACATCTCGCGGGTAGCCCGGTGCCAGTCAATCACCCGGTAGATGCCGGGCAACTGGTAGCGCTTGGTGAATTGCTGGAGGGCGGCTTCCAGCACCCAGAGCTGGCCGTGATTGTTGAGGATGATCTGCTTGCGGAAGCCGTCGTTCCACAGCCCGAGCATGACGTCAATCAGCAGCTCCTTGGCCACGTCCTCGCGCACGATGACGGTGCCCGGCATGCCCAGATGGTGGGCGGGATGGCAGCCGTACATCAGCGGGGGCAGTGCCAGGGCCACCGGCCGGCCCTGGCGGGCGGTGTAGCGGCGCACGCCCTCGGCGATCATGCTGACGAACAGGGTGTCCATGGCCGAGACGGTGTGCTGGCCGTGCAGCTCGGTCGAGCCCACCGGGATGATCACGACGTCGTTCTTCCTGCGTTCCGCTTCGAGCTGGTGGCGGACGGTGGTCTGGATGTAACTGCCCGGCTTGGCCCACTCGCAGCCTCCCGGAGCGGGTATGCCGTATTCGGCCAGGATGGCGTCCAGTTTGGCTTCGTCCGCCTCCCAGATTTCCTTTTTCATTCGCCCGACGGCGGTATCTTCGAAATACAGGTCGGGCTGTTTGGTAGCCAACCATTGACTCATCGTTGTTTCTCCTTCGACAAAAAACTTTCTGCCTGGGAGCGGCCGGCCGGGGCCGAACCCGGCCGGCCGCCGCCCTTTAGAACACGCAGGTGATCTTGCAATGCGTTTTGTCGGTCTGGAGCAGCACGATGTGATCGGGAACCTCGTCCAGTCCGACCTTCTTGGTGATGATGGGCGTGATGTCCATGCCCGAGGCCATGCAACTGATGACGCGCGGGAAGGTGCCGTAGCCGGAGTGGCCCTGGGCGCCGGCGATCTTGGCCTTCTTGACCTCGTAGACTTCGCAGTTGATGGGCGGGTTGATGGGAGCCCGGGCCACCAGGACCACCTTGGCCCCCACGAACTTGCCGTACCAGATGGCATCCTCGATCTGGGGGAGGACCTTGTCGGGCAGGCCGGTGGCTTCCAGGTACAGGGCGGCGCCCAGGCCGCCGGTGTACTGGAGCACTTTCTCGGCGAAGTTCTCCGTCAGGGGGTTGATGACGTGATCGGCGCCCAGGCGCCGGCCGAGCTGCCCGCGGCTCTCGGAGGGTTCGCTGAGGATCACCTTGGCCGCTCCGGCCCGTTTCATCACCGCCACGGCCGCCAGGCCGATAGGGCCGCCGCCGCAAATGACGGCGTGATCGCCCGGCCGGATGCCGCCGCCGCACTCGATGACCGCATTGTAGGCCACCGAGGTCGGCTCGACCAGGCTGCCCGCCAGGAACAGGTCCGTGCCCGAATAGCGCCCCTCCAGCTCGGCCAGGCTCCAGAGGTAGCGGGCGTCCAGGGCGATGTAACCGGCGAAAGCCCCCGGCACGCTGAAGCCCATCTCCTGAAGCTGCTCGCACTGGTTGGGATTGCCCTCGGCGCAGGGACGGCAGTAAGAGCACCAGAACATCTCCTCGGCGCAGATCGGCTCGCCGGGCTCGAAGCGCCGGCCCGTGCGTTTGTTGAAAGCCCGCTCGCCGGCCTCCACCACCACGCCCGCCATCTCATGGCCCAGCACCACCGGGAACGCGGTCAGTCCGGGATAGAGGGTGTAGCCCTCGCTGTCGGTCTGAGCCATGTGGACGTCGCTGCCGCAGATGCCGCAGGCTTTCACCTGGACCAGGCATTCGGTGGGGCCGATCCTGGGGACCTCCCTTTCCTCCAGCGAGAGCTTGGGATATCTCCAAACGTAACTTCCCAAGTAAGTGAGTTTCCCGTCAATGTCCTTGGGACCCAGCCGGAAGCCCGGCTTGGGTTGCCATTGGGCCGACAGAACCACAGTCTTCATCGCAAAGCCTCCTTGGTCAGAGTGTCCGATAAAACCATCGCCGGCCGGCTCGCTCCGGGCGAGGGCCATGGGAACCCGCCGCCGGCCGGTTCAACGCAAAAATTCATGGGCATTCTCCCGGGTGACCAGGGCGGTGCCGACGTCCACGAACCTCTCGACCGGCCGCCCGCGGGCGGCCTTGATCGCTTCCTCGATCGCCCGCCGCCCGATGCGCTCCGGATACTGGGCCATGACGGCGTTCATCCGCCCGGCCAGCACGGCGCGGACCGCCTCGCGCCCGGCGTCGAATCCCACCAGCACGATCCGGCCGGTGAGGTTGCGCGCGGCGATCGCCTCCATGGCGCCCAGCGCCATCTGGTCGTTGGTGGCGAAGACCGCCTTCAGATCGGGGTGGCGGGTGAGCAGGTTCTCCATGACGCTCATGCCCAGCGCGCGCTCGCTGTTGGCCGGTTGGGCGCCCACCCACTGGATGCCGGGGGCTTTCGAGACCACTTCCTGGAAGCCGGCCAGGCGGTCCTCCTGCGTGGCCACCCCGAGGACGCCCCGGATCACCGCCACCTTGCCCCGCCCGCCCAGGGCCTGCAGCACGTACTCGCCGGCCATCCGGCCGCCCAGGCGGTTGTCAATGCCGACGAAGCCGACCCGATGAGGCCAGGGCAGGTCGGTGTCCACGATCAGCACCGGGATGCCGGCGGCGCGCGCCTTCTCGAGCACGGGCAGGACCTCGGCCACCCCGGCCGGGGCCACCGCCAGGGCGGAGACCTTCTTCAAGACCTGGTCCTCGAGGATGGCCACCTGCTGGTCAATGTTGATCTCCCGCTCGGGGGCCAGCACGGCCAGCCGGACCTGGGGATCGCCCCGGGCGGCCTGCTCGGCGCCGGCTTTCAGGCGCTGCCAGAATTCGCTGTCCAGGGCCTTGGTGACCAGAACAATTTCCAGCTTTTTGTTTGGGCCGGAGCGCCCGCAGCCCGGCCCCGCCAGTACGGCCGCCGCCAGAACCCAGACGCTCACAAGCCCGGCCGATCCTCTCACGGCTCACCTTCCCGCGGCCGCCCGCTGCCGCACCACGTCCACCCAGACCGCCGCCACGATCACCGCGCCGATCACCACCGTCTGCCAGTAGGCCGACACATTCATCAGGTTCAATCCGTTGCGCAACACGCCCATGATCAGGGCTCCCACCAGCGTGCCCAGCACCGTACCCACCCCGCCGAAGAAACTGGCCCCGCCGATGATCACCGCCGCGATCGAGTCCAGCTCGGCTCCCGCCCCGGCCAGCGGGAATCCGGAATTCATCCGCCCGGCCAGCACCACCGCCCCGGCCCCGGCCGTCAGACCGCTCAGCGTGTAGGCCAGGATCAGCCGCCCGTCCACCGGCACTCCGCAGAGCAGGGCCGCCTGCCGGTTGCCTCCGATGGCGTACAGGTCCCGGCCGGGCGTAGTGCGCGTCAACAGCAAGTGGAAGATCAGGCAGAAGCCCACTACCACCGCCACCGGCGCCGGAATGCCCCACAGCGCGCCCGCGCCCCAGTAACGGAAGCCGGCCGGCAGCTCGGAGATCGGAAAGCCGCCGGTGATCACCAGCGCCAGCCCCCGGGCCACGTTCATCATGCCCAGAGTCGGGATGAAGGGATGCGGCAGCCGGAGTTTGGTGTACAGCAGGCCGTTCACCGCCCCCAAACCCGCACCGGCTCCCAGCGCCAGCGCAATGCCCAGCGCCGAGGGGGCGCCGGCTTTCAAAGCCAGCGCCGCCAGCACGCAGCACAGACCCAGGATCGAACCCACCGAAAGGTCAATGCCCGCCGTAATGATCACCACCAACTGCCCCAGGGCCAGCAGGGCGTTCACCGCCGACTGCCGGAAGACGTTCAGCAGGTTGTCCAGGCTGAAGAAATGTTCCGACAGAAGGCTGAGCGCCGCGCACATCAGCGCCAGCGCCAGCAAGGGACCGAAGCGGCGCAGGGCCCGGGCGGCGGTCCGCGACCAGAAGCCGCCGCTCACGGCAGGCCTCCGGTGGCCAGGCGCATGACGGCCTCCTCGCCGGCTTGGGCGCGGTCCAGCTCACCGGCGATGCGCCCCCGATGCATCACCAGCACGCGGTCGGCCAGGCCGAGAACTTCCTCCAGCTCGGAGGAGACCAGGACCACGCCCGCCCCGCGCGCCGCCAGGCCGCGGATCAGTTCGTAGATCTCGGCCTTGGCGCCGACGTCAATGCCCCGGGTCGGTTCGTCCAGCAGGAAGATCGAGGCGTCGGCCAGCAGCCAGCGCGCCAGCACGACCTTCTGCTGGTTGCCGCCGCTGAGGCGGTTGACCGGTTCTTGCAGTCCCGGGGCCCGCAGGCGAAGCTCGGCCGCCATGCGCTCGCTCTGCCGGCGCTCGCGATCGCCTCGGATGCGCAGGCCGCGCTCGGAGGCCAGCACGATGTTCCAGATGAGGGGTGCGCCCGGAATCAAGCCCTTCGTCTTGCGGTCATCCGGGATGAGGGCCATGCCGTGGCGGATGGCGTCCCGGGGCGATCGAATGCGGACCGGCCGGCCCTGGATCCAGAGGCGTCCGGCCTCGTGGGGCGCCGCTCCGAACAGCGCCTCCAGCAGTTCGGTGCGCCCGGCGCCGACCAGGCCCGCCAAGCCCAGAATCTCGCCCCGGCGCAGGCAGAAGCGGACGTCCTGGAAGCGACCCCGTGCCGAGAACCCCTCCACCCGCAGCAGCTCCTCAGCGGGGCGGCGTCCGGGATCGGCGGGAGGGAACTGCTCTCGCGCCGCTCGCCCGACCATGTGCCGCACCAGCTCCTCCGGCGGCAACTCGGCCACCGGCGCCGAGGCCACTCGCCGGCCGTCGCGCAGCACCGTGACGCGCCCGGCGGTCTGGTAGATTTCCTTCAGCCGGTGCGTGATGTAGACGACGCTCACCCCGCGTTGCTTGAGGCGCGCGATGACCTCGAACAGGCGGGCGGCCTCGCGCTCCGACAGCGCGGCGGTGGGTTCGTCCATGATGACCAGGCGGGCCTGGAAAGCCAGCGCCCGGGCGATCTCGACCAATTGCTGCTCACCCACGCTCAACTCGGCCGCCGGGCGGCGGGGGTCTATCGGCCGGCCCAATTGATGGAGCAGCTCGCCCGCCCGCCGGTGGATCTCCTCCCAGCGCACCCAACCCAGCGGGCCCGGGCGGCAGGGCCGGCGGCCCAGAAAGATGTTTTCGCCCGCGCTCAATTGCGGCGCCAGCGCCAGCTCCTGGTGCACGAAGGCAATGCCCATCTGTTGAGCCCGCCGGGGCGTCAGCTCGCCCGCCGGCCGGCCGTCCCAGAGAATCTCGCCGCCGTCGGCTTTCAGCACGCCGCTGGCGATGTTCATGAGGGTGGACTTGCCGGCGCCGTTCTCGCCCACCAGGGCGTGGACCTCGCCGGGCAAGACATCGAAGCTGACCTCGCGCAGGGCGCACACGCCGCCGAAGCTCTTGCGGATGGCTCGCATTTCAAGCAGCGGCGCGGTCATGGCCGGCGAGGGGCGCGGTAGATTGGCGGAGGATGAGTTCTCCCGGGACGCGCAGCAACTGGGCGGCTTGGGCGCCCTCGATCAGCTCGAGCAGGGTCTCCAGGGCCAGGCGGCCCATTTGGGCCTTGGGCTGGCGCACGGTGGTCAGAGGCGGATCGGTGAACTGGGCGACGAACAGGTCGTCGAAACCCACCAGCGAGATGTCTTGGGGCACGCGCCAGCCGGCCTCTCGAATGGCGCGGAGCGCGCCGAGGGCCGACATATCGTTGTAGCAGAACACGGCGGTGGGGCGCTCGGCAAGCGCCAGCAGCTTCTGCATGGCGGCCAGGCCGCCCTCCGGGCGGCCGTCGCCGTGAGCCACCAGTTCGGGCTGGAAGGGCAGGCCGGCGCAGTCCAGGGCCTCGCGGTAGCCGGCGAAGCGCTCGGTGTCGGACTGATAGCCGAAGCGGTCGCCCAGGTAAGCGATGCGGCGATGGCCCAAACCGATCAGGTGCTGGACCGCCTGGCGGCTGGCCTCGAGGTTGGCGATCATGACCGAGTGGACGAACTCGCCGGGGTGCTGGTTGTTGATGAGCACGATGGGGACCTTCATGTTGGAGAGCATGGGGGTATAGAGGGCGCCCACGCGGGAGGAAGTGACGATGATGCCGTCCACGCGGCGCTCGGCGAAGGACTGAACGACTTTCATCTCGCGTTCGGGCTGGGCGTTGGAATTGGCCAGGAAGACGGAATAGCCGCGATCGTTGGCGGCTTCCTCGATGCCGCCGACGACTTCGGCGACGAAGGGGTCGGCGATGGTGGTGACGACGACGCCGATGGTTTGGGTGCGGCGTGTCACCAGGCTGCGAGCCACAGCGCTGGCGGTATAGCCTTTTTCTTCCGCGATTTGGCGGATGCGGGCGACGGTTTCGGGCTTGAGCAGGGGGCTGCCGCGGAGGGCGCGCGAGACGGTGGAGTGGGAGACGCCGGCGGCGGCGGCGATGTCCTTGATGGAGAGTTTCCGCAAACGTGTCCATCATAAGCCGCCGCTGGCCAGGCTGTCAAGTGACATGCCCAGGTAGATCCTGACCCAGGATCTGCTTGGGTGAGGGCAGATCTTGGGCCGACAAAGAAGACAGTAACACGGGTGGCAGAGCAAAGAC
>Ga0209018_1000044_pt1 | contig 108367 bp, 101 predicted proteins | sample YNPBryBLVA2012_FD_185814 | JGI IMG/M metagenome (GOLD analysis project Ga0209018, IMG submission 185814) | Anoxygenic and chlorotrophic microbial mat microbial communities from Yellowstone National Park, USA - YNP Bryant BLVA 2012 (SPAdes)... ... | reverse complement strand
CATCAAGAACATGATCACGGGCGCGGCGCAGATGGACGGGGCGATTCTGGTGGTGGCGGCGCCGGACGGGCCGATGCCGCAGACGCGGGAGCACGTGCTTTTGGCGCGTCAGGTGGGGGTGCCCTACATTGTGGTGGCGCTGAACAAGGTGGACATGATGGACGACCCGGAGCTTCTGGAGCTGGTGGAGCTGGAGCTGCGGGAGCTGCTGAAGAGCTACGGTTTCCCTGGCGACGAGGTGCCGATTGTGCGGGTGAGCGCGCTGAACGCGCTGAACGGGGATCCGGAGGCGGAGAAGCAGATCGACGAGCTGATGGAGGCGGTGGACAGCTACATTCCGCTGCCGCAGCGGGACGTGGACAAGCCGTTTCTGATGCCGATCGAGGACATTTTCTCGATCCAGGGCCGCGGGACGGTGGTGACGGGGAGGATCGAGAAGGGCAAGATCAAGGTGGGCGAGGAGGTGGAGATCGTCGGCTTCCGGGAGACGCGGAAGACGGTGGTGACCGGGGTGGAGATGTTCAAGAAGCTGCTGGACGAGGGCATGGCGGGGGACAACGTGGGGCTGCTGCTGCGGGGTGTGGAGAAGGACGAGGTGGAGCGCGGGCAGGTATTGGCCAAGCCGGGCTCGATCACGCCGCACACGAAGTTCAAGGGCGAGGTGTACGTGCTGTCGAAGGACGAGGGCGGGCGGCACACGCCGTTTTTCTCGGGCTACCGGCCGCAGTTTTACTTCCGGACGACGGACGTCACCGGGGTGGTGAAGCTGCCGGAGGGCGTGCAGATGGTGATGCCGGGCGACAACGTGTCGATCGAGGTGGAACTGATCACGCCGGTGGCCATGGACAAGGGGCTGCGCTTCGCCATCCGCGAGGGCGGGCGCACGGTCGGCGCCGGCACGGTGACCGAGATTCTCGAATAGCGCAGGCGTTTCTGCCCGGCAGGGCTGCGAGGCCGCTGCCGGGCGCGGTACAATATAGAGGTATTTGCCCCAGGGGCTTAGGTTAACGGTAGACCGGCGGTCTCCAAAACCGCGAGTGGGGGTTCGATTCCCTCAGCCCCTGCCACTTCCTCCCATCTCAAAACGACAGGGGAATCGGTAGCCGGCATCCGGCCGGGGCTAGGGAATGCGGTTCGGCGCGGGCCGGGCTGCGGGAGTGACTCTGACAGACAGGTGCCCAGCATGGCAACAGTTGCAGCAAACAGCGGAAGCCAGCCGGAGAAGAAGAGCGTCGCGGGCTGGCTGGCGGCGGCGAAGGAGTACGTCGCCGATCTGAAGGCGGAGATGCGCCGCGTCACCTGGCCCACACGCCAGCAGGTGCAGGCCACCACCGCGGTGGTCATCGCCGCCGTCTTTCTGTTCGCCGCCTACTTCGCTGTTGTCGACCTGGTTCTTGGCCGGGCCATCACCAAGATCTTCGACGCGCTGGCGCGCCGTTGAAGCCGGGACGCGCAAGGACGAATCGACCGATGCCGGATCAGGAATTTGAAACCAACGGGCTGGAACAGGCTCCCGAACTGCCTGCGGAGGAGAGCGGGCCGGAAACGTCCTTGCCGGCGACGGAGGCTGCCGCGGAGGCGGCAGAGCCATCTGCGGAGGCGCCCGCGACCGAGGCCGGAGCGGCCGCGGCCGCGCCGGAAGAGACCGCTCCCGGCATGCAGTGGTACATCATCCACACCTACAGCGGCTTCGAGAACAAAGTGGCCGAGTCGCTTCGCGCCCGCGCCCAGGCTTACGGTTTCACGCACAAGATCGGCCAGATCCTCATCCCCACCGAAGAGGTGGTCGAGTTGCGCAACGGCAAGAAGGTCACCAGCAAGCGGCTGCTGTATCCCGGCTATGTGATGGTGCAGATGGCCATGGACGACGACCTCTGGCACCAGATCAAAAACACGCCGCGCGTCACCGGCTTCGTGGGCGGCGGCAACACGCCGGTGCCCCTTTCCGAAGAAGAGGTCCACGCCGTGTTCAACCGCCAGGCGGCTTCGGCCGAGCGGCCGAGGCCGAAGCTGACATTTGAGAAGAACGAGACGGTGCGCATCATCGACGGGCCGTTTTCCAATTTCCAAGGCAAGGTCGACGAGGTCAATCCCGAGCGCAATACCCTCCGTGTTCTGGTGACCATTTTCGGCCGTTCCACCCCCGTAGAGCTGGATTTTCTCCAGGTGGAAAAGGTAAGCTAGGCAGGTTTATTGACAGGAATTTCGAGTCATGGCGAAAAAAGTCACAGCGCAGGTGAAGCTTCAGATCCCCGCCGGCAAGGCCACCCCCGCGCCGCCCGTGGGCACGGCGCTCGGTCCTCAGGGCGTCAATATCATGGAATTCTGCAAGGCGTTCAATGCCAAGACCGCCGCGCAGGAAGGCCTGATCATTCCGGTGGTAATCACCATCTATTCGGACCGCTCTTTCACCTTCATCACCAAGACTCCGCCTGTGGCGGTGCTGGTGAAGAAGGCCTGCAATCTGGCCAAAGGCAGCGCCGAGCCGAACAAGAGCAAGGTGGGCAAGATCACCATGAAGCAGGTGGAGGAGATCGCGCGGATCAAGATGCCGGATCTCAACTGCTTCGATCTCGAATCTGCCGTGGCGCAGGTCAAGGGCGCCTGCCGCTCGATGGGCGTCGATGTGGTGCCCTGAGGCGCCGCGCGTGGACAGAGCCCGCGGCGTTGTGCTAGGTTAGAAGAGTTCCCGCTCTTTGCAATCGTGTGGCGGCGGTGCGCGGATTTCCGGCTCCTGCCGCCCGGTCAAGTTGGGAGGCGGCCGCCCCCGAAAGGGCAGGACGGCGCCGTTTGGACCAGTCAGGCATATGGCAAGAAAACCAGGGAAAAAATACGTTGCTGCCGTGCAGCAGGTGGAAAAGCGCCCCTACAGCCTGGAAGAGGCGATCCCGCTCGTCCAGAAGCTGAAATTCACGCGCTTTGACGAAACCGTGGAGGTGCATATGCGCCTCGGCGTCGATCCCCGCCACGCCGACCAGATGGTGCGCGGCACGGTGGTGCTCCCGCACGGGCTCGGCAAGACCAAGCGCGTGCTGGTGATCGCCTCCGGCGAAAAGATCCGGGAGGCGGAAGCCGCCGGCGCCGACTTTGCGGGCGGCGAGGACATGGTCGAGAAGATCCAGAAAGAGAACTGGCTGGACTTCGACGCCGTGATCGCCACGCCCGACATGATGCGCTCCATGGCCAAGCTCGGCAAGCTGCTCGGCCCGCGCGGACTGATGCCCAACCCCAAGACGGGCACGGTCACCGTGGACGTGGCCCGCGCCGTGCAGGAGGTCAAGGCAGGCAAGGTGGAGTTCCGCGTCGACAAGACCGGCGTGATTCATGCGCCCGTCGGCAAGGTGAGCTTTGCCACCGACAAGCTGCTGGAGAATGCTTCCACGCTCATCCAGGCCATTGTTCGCGCCAAGCCGGCGGCAGCCAAGGGACGTTACGTGAAGAGCGCGACGGTTTGCTCCACGATGGGGCCGGGCGTCAGCCTCGACGTGACCCCTTACAACATGCGCATCGCCTGACGTGACGCGGGAGGAACGCCAATGAAGGACAGAAAACAAAAGCAGCAGGATCTGGACCAGTTGCGCCAGGATTTGCTGGCCAGCGGGACTGTGTTCGTCACCAGCTTCGACAGGCTGACCGTGGCGCAGGACTTCGAACTCCGCAAGGCTGTGCGCGGCGCCGGTGGCATGTATCGCGTGGTGAAGAACACTCTGGCCGAGAAGGCTGCTGAAGGCCTGCCCGCGGCGGAGGTGCTGAGCAATCTAAAGGGCACCACCGCTGTGGCGTTCACCGCCGGCGATCCCGTGGCTCTGGCCAAGGCGCTCAGCGATTACGCCAAGGCCAATCCGGTGATCACCTTCAAGGCGGGGCTCGTCGAGGGGCGCGCCATCGACCTCAAGGCCATCCAGGAATTGGCCAGCATGCCGCCGAAGGAAGAGATCTACGCGAAGCTGCTCTACCTGATCAACGCCCCGGCCCAACGGCTGGTGACTGCGCTGCAGGGAGTGGCTCGCAACCTCGCCGTGGTCGTCGACCAGGGCGTGAAGGAAAACAAGTTCGCCTCCTAGCCGGTGCGAGCCCTGCGCTGGCTCCCGCAGGGAGCCGGGCGAGCAATGTGGAGCAGGAAGGGATTATTTGATAGGGAGAATCGAGAAACATGGCTGACATCAATGCGATTGCTGAACAGATCCAGGGACTCACGCTGCTGGAGGCTTCCCAGCTCGTGAAGCTTCTGGAGGAGAAGCTGGGTGTTTCCGCCGCAGCCGCCGCCGTCGCCGTTGCCGCCCCTGCGGCCGGTGGCGCCGCCGCGGCCGCTCCGGCCGAGGAGAAGACCGAGTTCAACGTCGTGCTGACCTCGGCGGGCGCCAACAAGATCAACGTGATCAAGGTGGTTCGCGAAGTCACCAGCCTTGGCCTGAAGGAGGCGAAGGACCTCGTCGAGTCCGCCCCCAAGGCCGTCAAAGAGGGCGTGACCAAGGAAGAGGCCGAGGCGATCAAGAAAAAGTTCGTCGAAGCCGGCGCCACGGTCGAGATTCAGTAGCCGGCGCGGGCGGTGTCCTCGCGCGGCGTCCGGTCCCTGTGTCTGTGCGCGGCCGTCCTGTTCCGGGCGGGCCGGCGCGGCGGGTTGGCGCCGCGGTTTGACGCCGCAGCGTCTGCTCTGCTACAGTGTTGGACATCAGAATCTGGAGCCGAACCAGGAAGCGCCGCGCCTGTGCCATCTTTGAACCGCCCAGCCTCCGCCACTGAGCGGATGGCGGCAATTGCGCCCGTTGCTGTCGTCTTCGGGGCGCGGTGTGTCTTCGCGCCCTCCGGTCCGGCTATCCCCTTTTCGCAAACTGCATCCCTGCCCTTGGTGACAGACGTCCCTGCGCCGGGCATCTCCCTGATCCAAGTTCGACTGTCAACTTTCGACGGCGCCCGGCTGACTGCCGGGCGCCCGTGCCGCGTGCCGCCGTCCCGGCGAGCCGCGTAGGCACGAAAGGAGTGGAGAATGTCAACTGCCTCGGCTGGCACGCCGTCCGAGCGTGTGGAATTTTCGCGCGTCAAGACGTCCATCCCGATTCCCAACCTCATCGAGGTCCAGAAGCGCAGTTACGAGCGCTTCCTGCAGATGGACCTCCTGCCCGACGAGCGTGACGACATCGGGTTGCAGAGCGTCTTCCAGAGCGTCTTCCCCATCAGCGACTTCCGCGGGTTTTCCGAACTGGAATTCGTCGACTACACCATCGGCAACTGGGAGTGCAAGTGCGGCCACCTGAAGGGCCTGCACCACCTGCGCACAGTGTGCCGCAACCCGGCCTGCGGCGCGCGCGTCCGCACCGATCCCTATCACACCGGCGACGTCATCTGCCACAAGTGCGGCACCTTCAACCGCAACCTCGTCACCTTCTGCCCGCGCTGCGGCGATCCCGTCGGGCTTCAGCTGAAGTACGACCAGGCGGAGTGCGAGGAGCGCGGCATGACCTTCGCCGCGCCGCTGAAGGTCACCATCCGGCTCCGCATGTTCGACAAGGATGAGGCGGGCAACCGCAGCCTCCGCGACATGAAGGAGCAGGAGGTCTTCTTCGGCGAGATCCCGTTGATGACCCGCAACGGGACGTTCATTATCAACGGCACCGAGCGCGTCATCGTCAGCCAGCTGCATCGCTCCCCTGGCGTCTTCTTCGAGAGGCTCCCGGCGCAGAGCTACTACCTGGGCAAGATCATCCCCTACCGCGGCTCCTGGGTCGAGTTCGAGTATGACAGCAAGAACCTGCTGTACGTGCGCATCGACCGCAAGCGCAAGTTTTATGGCACCACCTTCCTGCGCGCTCTCGGCATGCAGAGCGACGAGGAGATCCTGAAGTCGTTCTACAAGATCACCACGCTGGTCCTGAAGGACCGGCGCGTGTTTTGGAAGGTGGACGATTCGCTGGTGGGCGTGAAGCTGACGCAGGCGGTCACGGCCAAGAGCGGGGAGACCATCCATCCGGCTCACCGCAAGATCCGCGAGGCCACCCTGGAGGCGCTGAAGAAGGCGCGCATCGACGCCGTCGAAGTGTCCACCACCGACCTGGAAGGCGCCTTCGTCGCCGCCGATGTCATCGACCGCGAAACCGGCGAAGTGCTGGCCGAGGCCAACCAGGAACTCACCGCCACGCGCCTGGCGCAGATCTTCGACGCCGGCATCAAGAACATCGAAATCTTCTTCCCCGAGCGGGACGACGTCGGCGTTGTCATCTCCGCCACGCTCAAGAAGGATCCGATCCGCACGACCAACGAGGCCCTGCTCGAGATCTACAAGAAGCTGCGCCCCGGCGATCCCCCCACCCTCGACACCGCCCAGCAGCTTTTCCACGGGATGTTCTTCGACCCTCGCAAGTACGACTTCTCGCGCGTGGGCCGCATGAAGTTCAACATCAAGATCTACGAGAACGCCGAGTGGACTCCCGAGGGCTGGCTCGAGCAGCAGCGCCAGCGCAAGGCCGCCGGCGAGCCCAACGTCAGCGAGAACCCGCTCGACCGCCGCACGCTCGAGCGCCGCGACTTCACCGACACCATCCGCTACCTGCTGCGCCTCCGCAAAGGCATCGGGTCGGTGGACGACATCGACCACCTCGGCAACCGCCGCGTCCGCGCCGTCGGCGAGCTGCTGGAAAACCAGTTCCGCATCGGCCTGGTCCGCATGGAGCGCGCCATCAAGGAAAAGATGGCCGTCTACCAGGAGATGTCCACGGCCATGCCGCACGATCTGGTCAACGCCAAGCCCGTCATGGCCGCCATCCGCGAGTTCTTCGGCTCCAGCCAGCTCTCGCAGTTCATGGACCAGACCAACCCTCTGTCGGAGATCACCCACAAGCGGCGGCTTTCGGCCCTGGGCCCGGGCGGCCTCAGCCGCGAGCGCGCCGGATTTGAAGTCCGCGACGTCCACCCCACCCACTACGGGCGCATTTGCCCGATCGAAACACCGGAAGGTCCCAACATCGGCCTGATCTCTTCGTTGAGCTGCTTCGCGCGCATCAACGAATACGGCTTCATCGAGAGCCCTTACCGCCGCGTCAACAACGGCGGCGTGCTGGACGAAGTGCGCGTGATCAATCCCGGCGCGTCCAGCCTCAAGGTCGGCCAGGTTCTGGCGCGCAGGGAGGCGGACAAGATCCTTGCCTCCTTCCGCGGCAAGGACAACCTGCCCGAGTTCGAGTCCCACTGCGACTACCTCTCGGCGTGGGACGAGGACCGTTACGTCATCGCCCAGGCCAACCTCAAGCTGGACAAGGACGGCCGCATCGTCGACGAACTGGTCAACGCGCGCAAGGCGGGCAACTTCACGCTGCTGGAGCGCGAGCAGATCCAGTACATGGACGTCAGCCCGAAGCAGCTTGTCTCGGTGGCCGCCTCGCTGATTCCGTTCCTTGAGAACGACGACGCCAACCGCGCTCTCATGGGTTCCAACATGCAGCGGCAGGCCGTTCCGCTGCTGCGCGCCGAGGCGCCCATCGTCGGCACCGGCATGGAGCACGCGACGGCCCGCGACAGTGGCGCCGTGGTGCTCTGCCGTCGCTCCGGCATTGTCGACAGCGTCGATAGCGAGCGCATCATTGTCCGCGTCGAGGGCAGCGTTCACGAAGGGCAGATGTCGCGCGAAGTCGGCGCCGACATCTATCCGCTCACCAAGTTCAAGCGCTCCAACCAGAACACCTGCATCAACCAGAAGCCCATCGTCAAGGTCGGCGAGCGCGTGCGCAAGGGCCAGGTCCTCGCTGACGGGCCCTGCACCGATCATGGCGAGCTCGCCCTCGGCCGCAATGTTCTGGTGGCCTTCATGCCGTGGCGCGGCTACAACTTCGAAGACGCCATCATCGTCAGCGAGAAGCTCGTCAAGGAGGACAGCTACACCTCCATCCACATCGAGGAGTTCGAGACCGAGGCCCGCGACACCAAGCTCGGCCCGGAGGAGATCACCCGCGATATCCCCAACATCAGCGAGAGCTTCCTCCGCAACCTCGACGAAAGCGGCATCATCCGCATCGGCGCCAAGGTCAAGCCCGGCGACATCCTCGTCGGCAAGGTCACGCCCAAGGGCGAGACCCAGCTCACGCCGGAAGAGAAGCTCCTGCGCGCCATCTTCGGCGAGAAGGCGGGCGACGTCAAAGACGCCTCCCTGTACTGCCCGGCCGGCATCGAGGGCGTCGTCGTCGACGCTCGTGTTTTCTCGCGCAAGAACGCCGATCTCGATCAGCGGAGCCGCGACATCCTCGAGAGCCAGGAAGCCAAGCTGCGCCGCAACCTCGAGGACGAGAAGCGCATCCTCGCCGATGAGCGCGCCAAGCGTCTGGAGGCGCTCTTCGAGGGCAAGGAACTGCTGGCCGACCTCCACGACGAAAAGACCAACAAGAAGCTGCTTGCCAAGGGCACGCCGCTGACGCGCGACGTCCTCGACAAGCTGCGCGCGCGCGACCTCAAGCGCATGAAGCTCAGCGCGAAGGATCCCCGCCTGAACGAGGCCATCGACGAGATCGAGGAGCTGACCTCGCGCCAGATCGCCGTCCTGGAGAAGGTGACCCAGGAGAAGATCGACAAGCTGAAGAAGGGAGACGAACTGCCTCCCGGCGTCATCAAGGTCGTCAAGGTCTACATCGCCATGCGCCGCAAGCTGAGCGTCGGCGACAAGATGGCCGGACGCCACGGCAACAAGGGCGTCATTTCGAAGATCGTCCCCGAGGAGGACATGCCCTATCTCGAGGACGGCACGCCGGTGGAGATCATTCTCAACCCGCTCGGCGTCCCCTCGCGAATGAACGTCGGCCAGATTCTCGAGACGCACCTCGGCTGGGCCGGACTCAAGCTCGGCAGGCGCTACTCGACGCCGGTGTTCGACGGCGCCAGCGAGGAAGACATCAAGCGCGAGCTCTCCGAGGCCGAAATCCCCACCTCCGGCAAGGTGACCCTCTACGACGGCATGACCGGGCAGCCCTTCGAGCAGCCCGTCACCGTTGGCGTCATCTACATGCTCAAGCTCAGCCACCTGGTCGACGACAAGATCCACGCCCGCTCCATCGGGCCTTACTCGCTCATCACGCAGCAGCCGCTCGGCGGCAAGGCGCAGTTCGGCGGCCAGCGCTTCGGTGAAATGGAAGTCTGGGCGCTGGAGGCCTACGGCGCGGCCTATGTGCTCCAGGAGCTGCTCACCGCCAAGTCCGACGACGTCTTCGGGCGCGCCAAGATCTACGAGGCCATCGTCAAGGGCGAGGCCGCAGCCGAGCCCGGAGTGCCCGAATCCTTCAACGTCCTCATCCGCGAATTGCAGGCCCTGTGCCTCGACGTGGAGCTGATCAAGAGAAGCCAGGAGCCGTTTGAAACGGCCCTTGCCGCAGACTGACCCCGGAAAGGACAGGAGGCAGAAATGTACAGATCATCCCCCTACGATCGGTCGAACCTGATTGCGGACTTCGACTGCATCCGCATCAGCCTCGCCTCGCCGGAGAAGATCCGCAGCTGGTCCCACGGCGAAGTCACCAAGCCGGAGACCATCAACTACCGCACCTTCAAGCCGGAGCGCGACGGGCTGTTCTGCGCCCGCATCTTCGGACCCATCGCCGACTGGGAGTGCCTCTGCGGCAAGTACAAGCGCATGAAGCACCGCGGCGTGATCTGCGACAAGTGCGGCGTCGAGGTCACCCTCTCCCGCGTCCGCCGCGAGCGCATGGGCCACATCGAGCTGGCCAGTCCCTGCTCCCACGTCTGGTTCTTCAAGGGCCTGCCCTCGCGCATCGGCTACCTGCTCGACATCACCCTGCGCGACCTCGAGCGCGTCCTCTACTTTGAAGCCTACGTCGTCGTCGATCCGGGCGAGGTCCCCGGTCTCGCCAAAGGCGAGGTCATCACCGACGAGCGGAAGCGCCAGCTTGAGGCCGAATACCCCGGCAAGTTCGTCGCCATGATGGGCGCCGAGGGCGTCCGCGAACTGCTCCGCAAGCTCGACATCGAAGCTCTCTCGGTCGAAATCCGCGAGAAGATGAAGACCGAGCAGAGCCAGCAGAAGAAGCTGAAGTACGCCAAGCGCCTCCGCGTGGTGGAGAGCTTCCTCCGCTCCGGCAACAAGCCCGAGTGGATGATCCTCAGCGTGCTGCCGGTCATCCCGCCCGAGCTCCGCCCGCTGGTTCCTCTCGACGGCGGCCGCTTCGCCACCAGCGACCTGAACGACCTTTACCGCCGCGTCATCAACCGCAACAACCGCCTGAAGAAGCTCATCGAGCTGCACGCGCCGGACGTCATTGTCCGCAACGAAAAGCGCATGCTCCAGGAGGCCGTCGACGCCCTGTTCGACAACGGCCGCCGCGGCCGTGTGCTGCGCGGCGCCAACAACCGCCCCCTCAAGTCGCTCTCCGACGCGCTCAAGGGCAAGCAGGGACGCTTCCGCCAGAACCTGCTCGGCAAGCGCGTCGACTACTCCGGCCGCTCCGTCATCGTCGTCGGCCCCGAACTCAAGCTCCATCAGGCCGGCCTTCCCAAGAAGATGGCCCTCGAGCTGTTCAAGCCCTTCATCTATCACCGGCTCGAACAGCGCGGCCATTCCACTACCATCAAGCAGGCCAAGGAACTGGTGGAGCAGCAGGATCCTGTCGTTTGGGACATCCTCGAAGAGGTCGTCAAGGACCACCCCATCCTGCTCAACCGCGCCCCCACGCTGCACCGCCTCGGCATCCAGGGCTTCGAGCCGGTCCTCGTTGACGGCAAGGCCATCAAGATCCATCCCCTGGTCTGCACCGCCTTCAACGCCGACTTCGACGGCGACCAGATGGCCGTCCACGTCCCCCTCTCGCCGGAAGCGCAGATCGAAGCGCACGTGCTGATGCTCAGCGCGAACAACATCCTGTCGCCCGCTCACGGCGCCCCCATCGCCGTGCCGACGCAGGACATGGTGCTGGGCCTGTACTACCTCACCAAGGCCCGCCGCGGCGCCAAGGGCGAGGGCAAAAAGTTCGCCTCCGTCGAGGACGTACTGATCGCCTACGAGATGGGCGAGGTCGAAACGCAAACGCCCATCACGCTTCGCTATACCGGAAAGGTCCTCGACCTCTCCACTGCCCGCGACGCCCAGGATCTGCTCCACATCGAGCCGGTCGAATACCGCAAGACCGACATGGAGACCACCGTCGGCCGCGTTCTCCTGAACGACATCCTGCCGCCGGAACTGCCCTTCATCAACGGCCTGCTGAAGAAGAAGGGCCTCACGCAGCTCGTCCAGTACTGTTATCTGCAACTCGGCCTGCAGCCGACCGTGAAGCTGCTGGACGACATCAAGGACCTCGGCTTCCTTTCCGCCACCCGCGCCGGCGTCTCCATCGGCATCGACGACATGGTGGTGCCGGAATCCAAGCCGCGCCTCGTGCATGAAGCCGAACGCCAGGTGCTCGAGGTGCAAAACCAGTACCAGGAAGGCGCCATCACGCAGGGCGAGCGCTACAACAAGATCATCGAGATCTGGAACAAGGTCACCGACGAAGTCTCGGCCGAGATGTTTCGCGCCATGGAGCAGGACGACCGCGCCGGCAGGCTCAATCCGATCTACATCATGGCCGACTCCGGCGCCCGCGGTTCGCGCCAGCAGATCCGCCAGCTCAGCGGCATGCGCGGCCTGATGGCCAAGCCCAACGGCGAAATCATCGAAACGCCCATCACCGCCAACTTCCGCGAGGGCCTCAACGTCCTCCAGTACTTCATCTCCACGCACGGCGCCCGCAAGGGCCTCGCCGACACCGCCCTGAAGACCGCCGACTCGGGCTACCTCACGCGCCGCCTCTGCGACGTGGCGCAGGATGTCATCGTCAGCGAGTACGACTGCGGCACCACCGAAGGCATCTTCGTCGAGCCGATCATCGAGTCCGGCGAGATCATCGAGCATTTGCGCGACCGCATCGTCGGCCGCGTGGCCCTCGAGGACGTCAAGGACTACGAAGGCAACATCCTGGTCCAGGCCAACCAGGAGATCACCGAAGAGATCGCGCAGTCCATCGAGGACGCCGGCACGGACCGCGTCAAGATCCGCTCCGTGCTCACCTGCGAGTCCCGCCGCGGCGTTTGCCAGCTCTGCTACGGCCGCAACCTCGCCACCGGCAGGCTGGTCGAGCGCGGCGAGGCCGTCGGCATCCTTTCGGCCCAGTCCATCGGCGAGCCCGGCACGCAGCTCACCATGCGCACGTTCCACATCGGCGGCGCCGCCGCCGCCGGCGTCGAGCAGAACAAGCAGGAGGCGCGCTACGACGGCTTCGCCCGCTACATCGGCATCAACACCGTCCGCAACGCGCAGGGCGAGATCATCGCCATGAACCGCACCGGCCTGCTTGCCGTCGTCGACGAGAAGGGCCGCGAACGCGAACGCTACCAGGTTGTTTACGGCGCCAAGATCCTCGTCGAGGACGGCGCCCGCGTCGAAGCCTCCCAGACGCTCCTCGAATGGGATCCCTTCGCCTTCTCCATCCTCACCGAGGTGTCGGGAGTCGTCCACTTCAAGGACATCATCGAGAACCTCACTTACCACGAGCAGGTGGACGAGGTCACGGGCCTCTCCCAGTGGGTCATCATCGACTCCCAGGACGAGAAGCGCCTTCCCACCATCATCGTCCGCCCCGAAGGCGGCACGCGGCACGACGAGAAGCGCTACCTGCTGCCCACCAACGCCCACCTGCTGGTCCGCGACGGCAGCGTCGTCCATGCAGGCGACGTGCTGGCCAAGATGCCGCGCGCGACCACCAAGACCAAGGACATCACCGGCGGTCTGCCCCGCGTCGTCGAACTCTTCGAGGCGCGCAAGCCCCGCGAAGCTGCGGTCATGAGCGAGATCAACGGCGTCGTCCGCATCGGCGACGTCGTCAAGGGCCAGCGCCGCCTGACCGTCGTCGCCGACGACGGCTCGGAACGGGAATATCTCATCCCGCGCGGCGTCCACATCAGCGTTCAGGACGGGGAACGGGTCAAGGCCGGCGACGCCCTGATGGACGGCCCCCGCAACCCGCACGACATCCTGCGGGTCCTCGGCGAAAAAGAGGTCCAGAAGTACCTCGTCAATGAAATCCAGGAGGTCTACCGCCTCCAGGGCGTCAACATCAACGACAAGCACCTCGAGGTGATCGTCCGCCAGATGTTGCGCTGGGTGAAGATCGACGACATCGGCGACACCGACTTCCTGCCCGAAGAGGTCGTCGACAAGTTCAAGTTCCGCGAGGAAAACGAGCGTGTCCGCCAGGCCGGCGGACGGCCCGCCATCGGAACGCCCGTCCTGCTCGGCATCACCAAGGCGTCTCTGTCCACCGACAGCTTCATCTCCGCCGCGTCCTTCCAGGAAACCACGCGTGTGCTCACCGAAGCCGCCATCAACGGCAAGGTGGATTACCTGCGCGGCCTGAAGGAGAACGTGATCATGGGGCGGCTCATCCCTGCCGGCACCGGCATGGAGTACTACCGCCGCACCAGGATTGCCGGAGAGGGAGTCGTCGAAGAGCCCGTCCAGGAGCAGGACGTGATCATGTCGGAGCCTCTCAACCTCTATGACGAGGAAACCCGGGGCAACTACCTGGCCGGGTCGGAGGGCGTTGATCTGAACTTCGACGAAGGTTTCGGCGACGCCGAATAGCGCGGCGCCGAACGGTCTGTTGCCAAGGGCGGGCCCCCGCCGGGCCCGCCCTCTGTGCGCTCCTCCGCGTCCTTATCCCGCGGCGTGCGCAAACGCCAGCACCGACGGCTTCACCAGCTGTTCCCAGTCCTCCGTGGACATCTGGATGACATCGCGGTGCGTGCCGGCGTTGAAGCAGATCGTCTCTTCGGCCAGCAGCAGCCCGTCCACCCACACCGGGATGTCGAACAGCGCCCCGTTGCCGAACGGAGGCATCGCCCCCAGTTCGCACTCCGGGAACAGCTCCTCGAGCTCCCTTTCGGTGGCCAGCCGCATGTGACGGCTGCCGAATGCAGCCCGTAGCTCATCCAGATCCACAATCCGGTCCGCGGAGAGCACCGCCATCGCGTAGCCGTCTTCCGAATGCAGCACCACCACCTTGGCGAAGCTGCGTGGCGAGACATGCTCGGCCTGCGCCGTCTCCTTCGCCGTGTAACTCAACGGGTGGCGGTCGTGCCGGTAGGCCACGCCTTTCATTTCAAGAAATGAAACCAGCCGGTCCAGGGTCTTCATGACGATTTCCTCCTGCCCGGCGCGGGCTTCGCGCCCGGCGCCTTGGTCTTCCCGGCGGCGGGCTTCGCCGCCGGCTGGGTGTGGGTGCGGATCCGCTCCACCGCCCACGTCCGGATCACATGCGGTTGCGATCTCTTGTCCATCGTGCCTCCTTTCCTCTACTCCCCTCGCGCGTCCGGGGTCCGGGGGATCTTGCCCAGCAGTTCCTCCACCTGTTCCAGCCGCTCGTGCAGAGCTTCGCGGAATGCACGTTTGGTCGTGTGCCGGATCTCGGCAAGCAACTCGCGCTGCTTGCATTCGAGGAGATGCGCCAGCAGTTCCCACTCCTCCGGCCGGAGCTGCGGGGCTGCCAGGGTCGGCGTTGCCATACTCACCTCCAGTTTTGCCTTCCGCCCATAAATTACCCCGAAACCGCCCCCAAGGGAAGGGGGCGCAGGTGTGCTACACAGAAATCTGGATGAGCGGAATCCGGCGCCCCGACATCACCGCCCGGGCTCTCGCAAGCCGGCGCACCGTTCTCTTGCGCCGCCGGGAGGGATCCCCGTGAAACTCCTCCTGCTCTGTCTGGCCGCCGCGCAGCTCGACTCGGCCACTCTGGACCCGCGCTCCCTGGCCGAATTCAACAAGTACATGGAGCGTGCCGACCAGGAGATGAGAAGCCGGGCGTCCGGCCAACCGCGCCTCGGCGCGCCCCTCGAACCCGCCGTCGCCCCCTGGCAGGCGGACAACCCCGTCGAGGTTCCTCAGGCGCTCATCCACGACTGGCTCGGCGCCGTCTTCGTCCCTGGCGCGCGCGTGGAAGACGCGCTTTCGGTGCTGCGCAACGTCTCGCGCTATCCGGAGATCTACAGCGGGGACATTCTGGAAGCCCGCCTGCTTTCTTCCAGCGGCGCCCGCCGCCGCGTGCTGTTCCGGGTCGTCAAGAAGAAGGTGATTACCGTTGTCCTGGAAACCGAGTACGAGGTCGAGGACCGGATTCTCGATCCCGCCAAGGCGCAAGTCTGGTCCCGCAGCGTCCGTGTCTCGGAAGTCGAGGACGCCGGGAAGCCTTCGGAAAAGTTGAAACCGCCGGACACCGGCTGGGGCTTCCTCTGGCGCCTCCACTCCTACTGGCACCTCGAGGAGCGGGATGGCGGGTTGCTGATGGAGTGCCGCGCCATCTCCCTTACGCGCGACGTGCCCGCAGCTCTCGGATGGATCATCAAGCCCATGGTGAGCAGCCTGCCGCGGGAAGCGCTCGCCGGCACGCTCGTCAAAACGAAGGCGGCGGTGGAGCGGCAGGCGAAGACGCGCCCCGCCGCCCGTAAGCTTCATCCAGAAGCTCCACCACGTGCAACACCCGCTGCCCCTTCCCGTGCAGCGCCACTCCCGCTTTGAGCTGGATGGCGCATCCCACGTTGGCTGTGGTCACGATCTCCGCCCCGGTGGCGTTCACCAGCGCCATCTTCTTCTCCAGGATCGACGCCGCCAGTTCGTCGTGCACGATGTTGTACACGCCGGCGCTGCCGCAACAGAGGTCCGATTGCGGCAGCTCCCGGAACTCGGCGCCCGGGATGGCGGCGATGAGGTTCCGCGGCGCCTGCCGGATCCGCTGCCCGTGCGCCAGATGGCAGGAGTCCTGGTAGGTCACCGCGGCGCGCACGGGATTCTCCGGCGGCCGCAGGCCGATTTCGTCCAGGAATTCCGTGATATCGCGAACCTTTGAGACAAAAATTCTTGCCTTTTCGTGGAAATCCGGATCGTTTTCCAGCAGCTCGTGGTATTCCTTGAGCGTGGATCCGCAGCCGGCCGCATTGGTCACCACCGCGTCGAACCCGCCCTCCAGAAATGCCCGGATGTTCCGCCTGGCCAGCTCCCGCGCCTGCTCCTTCAGCCCCGAGTGCACATGCAGCGCCCCGCAGCACGTCTGATGGTCCGGCACCGCAACCTCGCAACCGTTCTCCTGAAGCACCCGGACCGTTGCCTCGTTCAGCCTTGCCGAGGTGATGTTCGCCAGACAGCCGGCCAGCAGGGCCACACGCTTCCTTTTCTCCCCTTTTGCCGGAAATACCTTGCCGATTTGTGAAAAAAAGAACGGCACTTCCGCGTCCGGAGCCAGTCTTTCGATGCGGCCCGGTTTCCCGGCCAGCTTCAGCAGCCCGCTGCCGCGGACCAGCTGTTGCAGGCCCGATGCCTGGTACAGGTACAGGAGCGCTCCGGCCGCCTTCAGCCAGCCCCGCGACACGAGCAGCCTCTCGAAGACGAACCGGCGCAGCAGCCGCTCCAGCCACGGCCTCTCCACGCGCGCCTCGATCTCCGCCCGCGCCGCCTCGATCAGCCGCCCGTAAGGCACGCCCGACGGGCATGCGCTCTCGCAGCCCCGGCACGCCAGGCACAGATCCAGATGCTCCACGTAGGATGGCGTGATCTCGGCGGTCCCCGTGGCCACCTGAATCATCTGGTAGATGCGTCCCCGCGGAGAGTCCATCTCCAGCCCCAGCTCGCGGTAGGTCGGGCATGCGTTCAGGCAAAGCCCGCAGTGGACGCATTTGTCGAGATCGGCGCCCTTCGGCGCGTCCGGATGGCGGTCGGGCAGCACCGGCGGGAAAACCGGCGTTTCAAATGCGCCCATACAGCCTCCCGGGATTCAGGACTCCTGCCGGATCGAAAGTGCGCTTCAGCTTCTGCATCCACTGCAACTCCGGGCCGGGATCAGGCCAGTAAGTCTCCGCCGGTCCGCTCGACCATTCCAGCAGCCGGCTCCACTGCGCGCGGGACGGCTCGGCCATCCACGCCTCGGCCTCGGCGGCGGCCTCAAAGGCGAGGCAGGAGATTCCCGTGCCGGCGCGGCTCACGCACGCGCCCGGCGCCGCTTCCAGCACCGCCTGCAAGTCCGACAGCCTGTGCCCGACCCGCACCACGAAGGGCTGTGACGGGGCAAACTCTTCGATCGCCTTCCAAAGCTCTGCCTCGGCGTGGCCTTCGAGCCGCACTGCGTCTTTCAGATCCCGGTCATACCGCTCCAGCAACGGCAGCGGGCCGCCGGCGCGGATCAGAAGGCAATAGCCGTCCAGCCCGGCCAGCCGCGCCGCCGCGGGGTTCAGCGCGTCCAGCGCCGCCGGCTGCAACGGGCCGCGCAGCACACCGTCCCGGGCTGCTGCCGCCGCCGCCGCGCTGTCGAAACGCAGCACATAGGTGCGCGTGTGCTCTGGGTGCGGCGCCAGCTTGAAGTTCACCACCGTGATCACTGCCAGCGTGCCGAAGCTTCCAATCAACGCCTTGTGGATGTCGAACCCCGCCACGTTCTTCACCACCATGCCTCCGGTCTGCGCCACCACGCCGTCCACCGTCGCATAGTGCATGCCGATCACCATGTCGCGGGCCGCCCCGTACAGCCGCCTCCTCGGGCCGCTGCAATTGGCCGCCACCACGCCGCCCACGGTGGCCTGCCCGGCGCAGGGAGGGTCCAGCGGCGCCATCTGCCGCTGCCTGCCCACCAGTTCGCAGAAATCGCCCCAGCGCATGCCCGCTTCCACGCTCACGGTCAGGTCGCGAGGATCGTACTGCCGTACCCGGCACAGCGCCGTAGTTTCGATCACCACGTCCGCCTCCGCCGGCGGGCCTCCCATGCGCCGCTTCGAGCCAGCGCCCCGGATCTCCACGCGCTGCCCCGCCGCCGCAGCAGCGGCCAGGGCTTCCGCCAACTCCCTCTCGCTGTCCGGCCTGACGGCGCGCATCGCTGCTCCGGGCATCAGCCCTCATTCTGCCAGATGAGATTCCGCCGCCGCACGGTTCGATATGATGCCAGCATGGCCTCCCGCAGGAATTTCCTCTCCACGGTGGCGTCCGGCCTCGCCACCAGCCTCGCCGCGCCCGCCTCCGTTCTCGGCGCGAGCAGCCGCATCCGCGCCGGCATCATCGGTCCGGGCTCCCGCGGCCAGGAGTTGATGCGTCATGCGCTCGCCTGCGAGAACGTCGAACTCGTGGCCGCCGCCGACGTCTACACCCGCCGCCTGGAAGAGGCCAAGGCCATCGCCCCCCAGGCGAAGACTTTTTCCGACTACCGTTCGATCCTGGACGATCCGTCCATCGACGCCGTCCTGATTGCCACGCCCCAGCACCTGCACTGCGAGCACTTCGTCGCCGCGCTCGAGGCCGGCAAGCACGTCTATCTCGAGAAGACGATGGCTTTCACCGTCGCCCACGCAAAGAAGATGCGCGAGGCTTTCCGGCGGGCTCCGGGGCGCGTCGTCCAGATCGGACATCAGTCCTGCGCCTCCGGCATGATGGCGGACGCTCTCGCTTTTCTCGCCTCCGAACCCATGGGGAAGATCACTGCCATCCACATGACGATGTACCGCAACACGCCCCATGGCCGCCCCCAGTGGGCGCGGCCCGTCTACCCGGATATGACGCCGGAAAACATCGTCTGGAAGGCGTTCCTGGGCGAGGCGCCCGAACGCCCCTTCGATGCCAACCGCTATATCAACTGGCGCTTCTTCTGGGACTATTCCGGCGGCAACGTCTACGAGAACATGTGCCACCAGGTCGCCTTCTGGTACAAGGCGTTGAATCTCGGCATCCCGCGGCGCGCCACCATGACCGGCGGCGTCTACCTCTGGAAGGATGGCCGCGAAGTGCCGGACACCATGTGCGTCACGCTCGAGCAGCCCGAAGAGATGCTCATCAGCTGGAACTCCGGCTTCGGCAACGACCGCCTCGGCTCCGGCGAGGATGTCCTCGGCACCGACGGCACCATCCAGAAGGCCAGCCAGATCCGCTACACGCCTCAGCGCGTCAACGTCAAGGACCGCGCCGAGCGGCTTGGCACAAGCCGCGCGCCGCAGCACGCCCTGATGGAGGATTTCTTCCGCTCGATCCGCAACGGCGGCGAGCCCGCCTGCCCCTTCGACCTCGGCTTCCGCGTCTCCATCGCCTGCCGCATGGCCGTGGAGAGCTACCGCCAGCAGCGCAGCATCTCCTGGGATCCCCAGCGCGAAGAACTCGTGTAAGCGGCCCGTGTAGCGCGCCGCGCCGCGACTGTACGATCATCAAGAACGTATGAGTCAGATCCATGCGAAGATCGGCGTCATCGGCGGCAGCGGGCTCTACTCCATGCCCGGCTTCACCGCCCAGCAGGAGGTGAAGCTCGTAACGCCTTTCGGCGATCCTTCAGACGCTTACATCGTCGGCGAACTCGAAGGCAAGCCCGTTGCCTTCCTGGCCCGCCACGGGCGCGGCCACCGCATCAGTCCCTCCGAGCTTAACTTCCGGGCCAACATCCACGGCTTCAAACAGCTCGGCGTCGAATGGATCCTCTCCCTTTCCGCCGTCGGCAGCCTCAAAGAAGAGCACAAGCCGCTGGACTTCGTCATCCCCGATCAGTTCGTCGACCGCACCCGCGGGCGCGTCTCCACCTTCTTCGGCGACGGGCTGGTAGCCCACATCTCTTTTGCCGATCCCGTCTGCTCCGCCCTCATGAAACTGCTGCACGAGGCCTGCCGCGAAGCCGGCGTGCCCTCCAAGCTCGGCGGGACCTACCTCTGCATGGAGGGGCCCGCCTTCTCCACCAAAGCCGAATCGAACCTTTACCGCAGCTGGGGCATGGACGTCATCGGGATGACCAACCTGCAGGAGGCGAAACTCGCCCGCGAAGCCGAGATCTGCTACTCCACCATCGCCATGGTCACCGACTACGACTGCTGGCACCCCGAGCACGACGCCGTCACGGTGGCCGACATCATCCGCAACCTTACCCACAACGCCGAAAACGCCGCCAAGGTCGTCCGCGCCGCCGTCCGCCTGCTGGACATCTCCGCGCCGCGCGCCTGTGCCTGCAGCCGCGCCCTCGAACACGCCCTGATCACCGACAGGAAAGCCGTCCCGCAGGAAACCCTGAAAAAGCTGGAGCTCATCGTTGGCAAGTACTTCGCCCAGTGAGCTGGCCGCGCGGATGCTCCGCGCCTGCCTGGCCGGCGGGCCCTTCCCGGAAGACGACCTCGAAGCCCTCGCCGCAGCCGCTCTCGATCCGCACCCCGGCATCGCCGCGGAAGCCGCCCGCGCCCTCTTCGCGGGTCTTGCCGAGCCTCTTGCAGACCTCTTCGAGCCCCGCCTCTGCGAAGCGTATGCCGCGCTGTTCAGCCGCATCTTCGCGCGCGCTCTCCCGTCCCTTTCCGCTGCCGAACTCGAAGAGCACTACCGGGAAGCCCGGATCCCGCGCCGCATCGCCTTCGAGCCAGCCCGCGTCTTCCTCCTCTCGCGCGTGACTCTTGGCGCGGACATCGCTGTCACCTCCGTTCTGCTCGACGCCGCGCGCCAGCGCTTTCCCCGTGCCGACATCGTCTTCGCCGGACCGCCCAAAAACTGGGAGCTGTTCGAGCGGGCCCCGCGCCTTCGCTTCATGCCCCTTTCCTACCCGCGCCAGGGAACGCTCGCCGGACGGCTCGCCATTTTCCATCCGCTCCGCGAGGCGCTCTCCGCGCCGGACTCCATCGTGCTCGATCCGGACTCCCGCCTCACGCAGCTCGGGCTTCTCCCCGTCTGCAGCCGCGACCGTCACTTCCTCTTCGAGTCCCGCGCGTATGGCGGAGACAGCGGGGCTTCGCTCACCGCTCTGGCGCAGGACTGGGCTCTGCGCGTGCTGGAAGTCGAAGACGCGGTTCCGTGGATGCATCCCCGCTTCAGTTGCGATTTCGGCTCGCAGCCCGTCGTCACGGTCAGCCTGGGCGTTGGCGAGAATCCCGCCAAGCGCGTGGAAGATCCCTTCGAGGAAGACTTGCTCGTGCTGCTGTCACAACGGAAAGGGCTCGTCATGATCGATTCCGGCGCGCCAGGAAGTGAAGAGGAGCAGCGTGTGCGCCGCGCCGCGGAAGCCGCCCGCGCCCGCGGTGCGCGCATCGGCATTCATGAGGGCGCCTTCGCTTCTTTCGCCGCCATGATCGCGGCCTCGGACTTCTATGCCGGCTATGACTCGGCCGGCCAGCACGCCGCAGCCGCCGCCGGCGTCCCTCAGGTCTGCGTGTTCCGGGGCTACGCCTGCGCGCGCGCCGTCGCGCGGTGGGCGCCCGACGGACCGGCGCCTTCTGCCGCCGTGCTCGGGGAAGGGAAGTCCGCGGCCGAAATCCTCACCGAGGTGCGCCGGGCGCTGGATTGACGCCCCCGGCCGCATGCCTCTTCTTCACCATCCGCAACTCGTTCATCTGTCCCGGCACGATGCGGTACTGCACGTCGTCCATGATCGTCCGGATCAGCCTCAGCCCCAGCCCGCCGCTGCGCCGCTGCCGGATCAGCTCCTCCACCGGAAGCACAGGCTCCGCCGTCGGGTCGAATCCCCGCCCGCGGTCGATCACCTCGAACGTGATCTCGTTTTCGTCCACCGTCACCCGCACCGTCACCTCGTGCGAAGCCTCGTTTTGATAGGCATGCTCGATCACGTTCGTGCACGCCTCGTCCACCGCCAGAGCCAGCTGCACCGTCTCCGTCTCGCTGAAGCCCGCCTGCTCGCCAATGGCAGAGACGAACTCCCGGATCAGCGCCAGGTTCTCCGTCGACGACGGCACCTGCAGGCAGAACGTGCGCTCGTAGCTCGCCATCGCCTCAGCCCTCTCCGTCCCCGGCGTCAAACCGCGCCACCGCGCCTTCCACCGTCGGCTGGATGTCGAACAGCGCCGGGAACCCCAGCACGTCGAAGATCTGGTAGACCTTCGGCTGGATCGCCGCCAGCTTGATGTCCCCGCCCGCCGCGCGCGCCTCGTCGATGAACGTCATGAACACGCCCAGCCCGGCCGACGAGATGTAGTCCAGCTGGCTGCAATCGGCCACCAGCCTGGGCCGGCCCGCGCGCAGTTCCTCTTCCACCGCCGCCTCGAACCGCGGCGCCGTATGCGCGTCGAGATAGCCCCGCAACCCCAGCACGCGTACATTTCCGTGATCTTCTGTTTCTATCGAAAAACTCCGTGTCACGGCTCCCTCAAACCTCTCCCTGCCCGTCCTGCGCGCCTGCGGCGCCATTGGAGCACCGGAGCGCCAGCAGCGTCCAGTCGTCGTGCAGGTCCTCCTGCCCGCGGAACCGGCGCGCCTCCTCCATGATCGCACCGGCCAGCCTGTGCGGCCCTTCGGCCGCGTGAGCCTGCACCAGCGCCTTCAGCCTCTCCTCGCCGAACTGTTCGCCTTCTTCGTTCATGTCCTCGGTCACGCCGTCCGAGTACATCACCAGCGTATCGCCGGCTTGCAGTTCGATCGTTTCCGTCTCCAGGTTGGCTTCGAACGTGGCGGCGCCCGCCAGCCCCAGCCCGATGCCCCGGGGCTTGCGCCACTCGCACTCGCCGGTGGCGGCGCGCCACACGAGCGGCGGATTGTGACCCGCGCGCACGTGCTCGGCCCGGCACGCACGGGGGTCCAGCATGAGCAGCGACATCGTCGTGAACATCCGTCCCCGCCCCGCGTCGCCCACTGCCTGATTCAGACGCGCGGCCAAAGTCCTGGGCGGCGGCGCGTGATGCGCCGCCGAGGCGAGCATGCCCTTCACCAGCGTCATGTGAAGCGCCGCGCCCAGTCCCTTGCCGGAAACGTCGGCCACGCACAGCAGCCAGCGCCCGTGCGGGCACGGGAGACAGTCGTAGAGATCTCCACCCACCTCCCGTGCCGGATGGCACGCGGCGGCCACTTCGAAGCCTTCGATTTGCGGCGGCGCCGCCGGCAGCAGATCCTCTTGCGCCCGCCGCGCCACTTCCAGCTCCGCCCGCAACCTCTCCCGCTGCGAACGCGGCAGCGCCGTGGCCGCCTCCGCCATCTCCGCCTCCATCGCCCGCGTGTCGGCCTCCGGCAGCAGGAAAGAAGCTCCCAGGGCCGCGATGGCGGCCCCCCCGACCAGGGCCAGCATCTGCCAGCCGGCCATCGAAAGCGACGGCGCCGGCAGCTGCGCCAGCCGCACGCCCTGCACCGCGCCGTACATTCCCAGCGGCGCCAGCCACGCTGCCAGCATTCCGCCGTAGCGATAGGTCAGCCAGTAGCCCGCCGTCATCAGCGCTCCCGTGGCCAGGTTGGCAGGATGCGCAGGGGGAAACGCCCCGCGGTAGGCCGCCGTGATCGCCGTGCCAGCCGCCAGCATTCCCAGCCACGCCGCCCACCCGCGCTTCCACTGCCCTGACAGCCACGGATAAAGGAACAACACGGCCAGATACACTTCCCAGCCTGTCGCCAGCCCCTCCAGCGCTTCCAGCGCTGGCACGGGCGCCATCAGCAGGTTTGTCCCTTCCAGGAACCGCACCCGTGGCGTGTCGATGACCGGGGCCACCCAATACGGAACCGCGCCAATCAGCGCCCCCGCCGCCAGCCCCGTCCACGCTTGCGCAGCCGCCTCGCGGTTCTTCCAGACGCCCCGCACCAGCAGCGCCGCCGCTGCCCAGCGCCTCAACTGCGGGAGCGGCGCCGCGGCATATGCCGCCGCCAGGATCAGAAACAGCCCGAGCAGTTGCAGCGCCGCGACCGTCACCCCCAGCACAAGGCGGCTCTCCCCGGTGACCCCCTCCTCAAACGAGCGCAGCAGCGCGTCGTTCTGGTAGTTGCCGGAGAGAAACGCCGCCGCTGTGGCGGCCGCCGGAATCCACATAAAGCGCGCCGCGAACGCGAACGGGTCGGTCCGCTTCTGCAGTGTCACAAACAGCGTCCACACCAGAAGTCCGCCGATCCCCGCCAGGCTCGCCAGGGGCGCCACTGCCCACGCCGCGCGCGGGCTTCCCGTACCGGGAGGCGGCCCCGCGGCGTCGCGCGTCGCCGAGAACTCATAGCTGCTGTTCACCACCCGGCCGTTGCGCGTCACCACGACGACGCGCGCCACTACGCCTTTCAGCACCGGATCAGACCATTCCCACGCGCTCCGGCTGCCCTCCAGCGTCCGGACATTCTCGGCCGTGCGCTGGAATTGCACGGCCTCCGCGCCCGCCAGCCGCGCCAGCTCTTCTCCGGCAGCATCGGCCGCCCTCCCGCCAGAGACCGCCAGACGGCGGTCCAGGAAGGACAGCGGGCGCCCCGTGGCCGTCATCGTTACCTCCACCGCGTCGCCTGTGCTGTGGAAAGCCAGGACACGGATCCGCACCGGAGTGAACGCCCGCGCCACCGCACTGCCCGGGCGCTGCCTGCGGATTCGCGCCAGCGCCGGATCGATCTCGGCGCCGGTCGCAAACCTCCATCCCGCAATCTCCACCCCGTGTTCCCGCGCCCACTCCACCGCCCGCCGGATCGCCTCCTCGCGGCCCAGCTCAGGCTGCCCCTCGCCCAGCGCCACGTCGTGGCGGGGCATCAGCGTCCACAAAGAGATCAAGCCAGCAGCCGCGCAGGCGGCAGCCACCACGCGTCTCATGCGGCCTCCTCGCGCTCAGCCGCGCTGCTGCACACACACAGCAGCACTGCGGTGAGATCGCCCTGCGCGGATGCGCCCCGGCTCGCGCGCATGGTTTCGACCGTCCTCTCCAGCCAGCTCTGCAACGGCGGCGGCTCGTCCGAAGGCAGGGCGGAAAGCAGGGCTTCTGGCGCGCTCCACTCCTCGCTTCCTCCCAGCCCGCACAGACCCTGTGTGCAGATCAGGACCGCGTCGCCTCTGTCCAGCTTCGTCCGGTATACGTCGATGGCGATTCCCGCAGTCCACAGGGGCAGCGCCGGCTCGAACGCAATCTGCTCGCGCTTCCTGACGAAAATCCTCGGCCACGTGCCTGCCCGGGCCAGCTCGAGCGCGCCACTTCGAGGATCCAGCAATGCCATGCCGAAGCTGAGGCTTACCGGGCACCGCCGCAGCACGCCGCCCAGATGCTTCTCCATACGCAGCAGAGCGTCCGCCAGGGAGGCACCCGCCCCGTTCTCGTGCAGCAGGAACCCTTTGGCCAGCCCGATGGCCAGCGCCGAAGCCAGCCCGCCGCTGCCGCTGCCCACCACCACGCACAGCCGTCCGTCCGCCCGGCGGTAAAAGTCGTAGAAATCTCCGCTTGCCTCCTGGGCTGCCCTGCACACCGCCGCCAGCGCTACCCCCGGCACGTCCGGCGGCGCCGCTGGCAGCAACATCCGCTGGGCTTCTCGCGCCGCCGCCAGTTCCGCCTCCATCGCGAGCCTCTCGGCCAGCCGCGCCGCATGAGCGGGCTGCACCTCGGCGTCGCGAAGCCGGCGTCCCGCCCAGGCGGCTGCCGCCAGCGGCAACATCAGCACCACCGCCACCACGGAAACCGCATCGAGCCGCTCCCTCCAGTAGGGTGCCGCCATCAGGGCGCAGATTTCCAACAGCAGGTTCAGAGTCGCTGCCGCCATCACGGCCGCCAGGTAATCAAAAGTCAGGAACGCCAGTACCACCGTGCCCGCCAGCGCTCCCGCCTCCACCCAGGCTGCCGGTGTCAGCGCGTCCACCCCCTTCCCTTCGTGCGCCAGAAGCAGCGCCACCGCTGCCAGCGCCGCCATGCGCACTGCAGCCCACCTCACGTGCCGGCGCAGGAACACAAGCGGCGCTAGCAGGACGAAGACGCTCAGCGCCACCGCCTCGAGCGGCGTCTCGATATAAAGCACCGCCAGCGGCCATCGCGCCAGCGTGAATCCGATCGCGTTCAGCGCCTGCTCGGTAACCGGCAGATCCAGCGCCGCACGCGCTGCCACCACGACAAAAAACCACCAGGCCGACCACACCAGCCCCGCCACCACCGCCACGCCGATATTCGACGAGAAGATCCGCCCCGTGAGCGCCGCGTCCAGCGACGTGATCTTGCCGGGCCATCCCTCCCTGAGCTCTCCTTCTCCCGCCCCATACGCCATCCCCAGCACCGCCCCGATCAGCATGGACGACAACGCCAGCACCGCCCAACCGACCGCCGTGGCCACCGCTGTCATCTGCGGGGCGTCGAACCGCACGCCCAAGCTGTCCGGGTCGGCCAGCCCCAAGGCAAGCCGGGCTGCCACGAACACTGCCAGCAGAAGCAGGGCCCGGCCGTGCGGCGCCTCCCGTTCCATGCTGCGGCGCGCATAACGATAGCCGGCATAAACCACGAGAAACACCATCACCAGCAGGCGCAAGGCGTACAGCGTGTCGGCCGCCGCCGAAGGCTTCGAGATCTTCTCCTCCAGAAACGCCGGAGCAAACACGGGCTCCACGCTCCGCCCCACCACCCGGTCGCCCATCACGTCCACCCGGAGCACCAGTTCCACCTGCGGCGCGTTGCGCGGCTCCAGCCTCCATGTGTAGCGCCGCACACCCGCCACCTCGCCATCGGCCGCCACGCTCGTCTCCGGCTCCCGCAGGAACCGCACCGCCATTCCGCCCAGCCATTCCCGGATCTCCCGCTCCGCCGCAGCCCGGGAGACCTCTTCCGCGCCCGGTTCGGCAGGCGCCCTCATGCCCCACCCGCCGGCGCGGAAATTGGTGACGAATCCCCGCGGACCCACCTCGGCCCGCACCCACAGCCCCTGAGCCGGTTGCGCCAGCAGCACCTCCGCCACCGCCTCTGGCAGGAAGCGCCGCACGCGGAGCTGCTCGCCGATGTCCTGCGCCCGGAAGTAGGCCATCGTGGCAGGGCGGATCTCGAACCGCACGCGCTCCCGCCAGTCCGCCGTCTCGATTCCGTGCGCCCGAGCCGTCTCCCGCGCGATCTCCACCGCGCGCTCCCGGTCGATCAGCATCCGGAATCCCGGTTGCCGGAAGTGCTGTCCGTGAATCCAGAATCCCGCCGCCAGCACCAGCGGCGCGCCTGCCAGCAGCACGCCCCACAGCCGCCTCTTCCAGCGCCTGTCCAGGAACGGCTCGAACGGCCGCATCAAGGCGTCAAAGTCGCTCATGTCCCGGTGGCCCTCCGCGCCACCATCACTGTGATGTCATCGTACTGCGGCGTCTCCTCCACAAAGCGGCTCACCGCCTCCAGCAGCCCGTCGCAGATCCCCTGCGCCGTCTCGCCTGCCAGCTGGTCCACGCATTGGCGCAGGCGCTCCACGCCGAACTCCTCCCCGGATGGCGCCTGGGCGTCGGTCACTCCGTCGGAGTAGATCACCAGCACGTCGCCCGGCTCCAGCCGCACTCTCCGAGACTCATACTTTACGCGAGGAAACATGCCCACCGGAAGACCCGTCGCGTCCAGGAGCTCCATCTGCCCCGTCTGCCGCCTCAAAATCGCCTGACATTGCGCGGCGTTGACATACTCGCACTCTCCGCTTCCCGCCTCGCACCGAACCAGCATCAGCGTCGCATAGCGGTTGCCGGGCATCGAGCCGCACAGCAGCCGGTTGGCGCGGGCGGCAAGCTCCTCCAGCCCGAGCGGGGACTCCAGCAGCGCCCGCAGCGTCGCCTGGATCGTCGCCATCAGCAGCGCAGCGGGGAGCCCCTTGCCCGCCACGTCGGCCACGCACAGCAACGGCGCTTCCGCGCTGCCCATCACGTCGTAGTAGTCGCCGCCCACCAGGCGCGCCTGCCGGTTCGCCGCCGCCAGCTCCAGGCCGTGCACGCGCGGCAGCTCCTTCGGGAACAGGTCCCGTTGGATCGCAGACGCCAGCTCCAGCTCCCGTTCCATCTGCCTGCGGTACAGCGTGTCCTGGATGCGCCAGGCATTGTCCAGCGCCACGGAAGCCTGCGCCACAAGCGCCGCGCAGAACTCTTCGTCCTCCTCTGAGTAGCCGCCGCCCGACGCCGGAGGGCCCAGCACGGCCACGCCCACGGTCGCCATGCTGCTCCGCAGCGGCACCAGCAGGAACTCGCCATCCCGCGCCGTGCTGCCGTCGTGTGGCGCCATCTGCCGCCATCGCTCCGCCTGCTCCGGGCTCACGTTGCGCAGCAGCCTGAGGGGTGTTTGGCCCGGCGCCCAGGCGAGCAGCGCGTGCTGCCGCACCGTCCAGCGCCCGCTCAGCGTCAGCATCAGCAGCCGCCCGATCTCCTCCGGATCGATGCTCGCCGAAAACGCCTGCGCCAGATCCACCAGCGTGTTCAGTTCGTGGATCTTTTCCGCCAGTGCGCGGTTGGCCTCCACGATCTCCTCGTGCGCCTGCGCGTTTTCGATCGTCGCCGCAGCCAGCGAGACCAGCGCTTCCAGGAATTCGCGCTCTCCTGCGTCCTGTTCCCAGCCCGGACGTCTCGGCGCCGGTGTGGCCAGCACGCCCACTTCGCGCGCGCCTTCCCCGATCCGAATCCGCAGCGGCAGCCCCAGCTCTTCCAGCCGCTCTTCCGTCACCGGATCGCCTTCGGCCACGCCGCGCACCCCGCGCGCCGCAGCTACGCGCCACCCGTCCCCGTCCCGCAGCGCCACCAGCGCCCGCGTCACCAGCAGACGGCCCATCACCGTCCGCATCAGATGGTTCAGCTGCTCGCGCAGATCCAGAGACGAACCCAGAATCCGCGCTGATTCCAGCAGGCTCTCCAACCGGCTCGCATCCAGCCGCGAATCTTCCGTCTTTGCCTCCACTCTTTCACCAGAATACCCGGCGCTGGCCGCGCCTCAGCCTGCGAATCGCCGCATGGGACGCCCCCGCGCACCGCAGCGCACGGCGAAAACGCCGCCCGCCCCGGGCTCGCGCTCCAATTGCTCCTGGCTCAGCCCGTCCCGCGCGCTTGTGATGTAAAGCACGCCGAGGTCCTCGCCGCCAAAACAGCAGGACGTCGTCTGCGAAGCCGGCACTTCGACCACCTCCAGCAGCTTGCCCTCCGGAGAATAGCACCGCACCGCGCCGCCGCTCCAGAGCGCCACCCAGATGCGCCCTTCCTCATCCAGTGTCATCCCGTCCGGCAGCCCGGCGTCCTCCGGAATCGCCGCTACCGTCCGCCGCCCGGAGATCAGCCCGCGCTCCGGATCGAAATCGAGGACGTCGATCGTCCGCCGAGGGCTGTCGATGTAATACATCCGCGTCCCGTCCGCCGTCCAGTCCATGCCGTTCGAGATCGTCACTCCGTCGAGCACTCGCGCCACCGTCCCGTCCGGATCCAGCCGGTACAATGCGCCTGCGCCCGGACGGAAATCGAAAGCCATCGTGCCCGCCCAGAACCGCCCCGCCGGGTCGCACTTGCCGTCGTTCATCCGGAGATCCGGCGACGCTCCTTCACAGGAAGCAAGCCTCTCCCGCGCGCCGCCGAATGTCTCCGCCAGAGCGAACCCGCTCTGCAGCGCCAACACGAGCCCGCCCTGCATGCGCAGCGCCGCCGCGCCCACGGGTTCGCAGGTCTCCATGGTCTCCACCCCCTCCGTTCCCGGCTTCCAGCGGTGCACCCGCCCCGCCATGATGTCCACCCAGTACAGCCTGCCGCCGCTCTCGTCCCACACCGGACCCTCGCCCAGCCCGCAGCGCACGTCCAAAACAAGTTCGGCCCTCAATGTTTCAGTCCTCCTGCCCGGCGTACTTCGCGCTCAGACCGCAATCCACCACGATCTCCGCTCCCGTGACGGCCGAGGCGTCGTCCGACGCGAGAAACACCGCCACCCGCGCCACTTCGCGCGGCTCCGCAATCCGCCCCAGCGGGTGCACGCGCCCCAGCCGCTGCCTCTCTTCCTCCACATCCCCCTTCCTTGCCAGCCACATCTCCACCGGCGGCGTCCGGGTCCATCCCGGCAGGATCGCGTTCACACGGATCCCCGCCGGTCCGTATTCGAGCGCCAGGCTGCGCGTCAGCCCGGCCAGCCCCGCCTTCGCCGCCGCATAGGGAAACATTCCCCGCGCAGTCATCCTCGCATGCAGCGAGCTGATGTTCACAATCACTCCCGAGCCTCGCGCGATCATGCCCGGCAGCGCCGCCCGCGCGCACAGCCACGCCGATTTCAGATTCAGCGCCATCGCTGCGTCCCATTCGGCAGCCGTCATCCGCACCGGATCGAAATACGTATTGCCTCCCGCGTTGTTCACCAGGATCTCCGCCGCTCCTGCCTCCCGCTCCAGCCTCTCGAACGCCCGCGCCACATCCGCCTCCGCCGTTACATCCGCGGGCAAGAACAAAACTTGCAGATCCTGTTCCCGCATCTCCTTTGCCGCCGCCTCGCCCGTTTCCGCATTCCGGTCGAGGACCGCCACCCGCGCCCCCTCCCGCGCCATCTCTTCCGCTACGGCGCGCCCGATGCCCTGCGCCCCGCCGGTCACCACGGCAATTCTTCCGGCCAGCCTGCTCCCTGCCATTTCCTGCGCTCTGCCGCATCATCCTACCCCATCGCGCCGCGGCGTGCGCGGATATACTTTTTCCATGCCCATGAACCGCAGATCGTTCGTCCGCTCCGTGCCCGCCCTCCTCGCCGGCGCGCGCGCCGCCACGCCGGTTCCCAACCCGCCCTATGACCGCGGCAAGCTCCGCCGCGTCGGCGTCATAGGTCCCGGCTGGTACGGCAAATGCGACTTGTTCCGCCTCATTCAGGTCGCCAACGTCGAGGTTGTCAGCCTCTGCGACGTCGATCAGCGTATGCTCGAACAGGCGGCCGGGAGAACCGCCGAACGCCAGCGCTCGAAAAAGAAGCCCCGCCTTTACCGTGACTACCGCGAAATGCTGAAGGAGCGCGACCTCGACATCGTCCTCATCGCCACGCCCGATCACTGGCACGCACTCGCCGCCATTGAAGCCCTCCGCGCCGGCTGCCACCTCTACCTCCAAAAGCCCATCAGCGTCGACGTCGTCGAGGGCCAGGCGATCCTCGCCGCCGCCCGCAAATACAACCGCGTCGTGCAGGTCGGCACCCAGCGCCGCTCCACTCCCCACCTGATCGAGGCGCGGGACGAGTTCATCCGCTCCGGCAAGCTCGGCCGCATCGGCCATGTGGAAATTTGCTGCTACTACTCCATGCGCTCCCGCGAGAACCCCCCTGATACGCAGCCCCCCGCCTGGCTTGACTACGAGATGTGGGTCGGCCCCGCACCCATGCGCCCCTACAACCCCATGCTCCACCCCGGCCGCTGGCGGCAATTCATGGAGTATTCCAACGGCATCGTCGGCGACATGTGCATCCACATGTACGACATGGTCCGCTGGATGCTCGATCTCGGTTGGCCGAAGTCGGTCTCCTCCTCCGGCGGCATCTACGTCACCAAGGAAGGAAAGGGCAACATCTCCGACACCCAGACCGCCATCTTCCGCCACGACGATCTCGACGTCGTCTGGACGCACCGCACATGGGGCCCGCCCCCCGACCCCAAGTACACCTGGGCGGCGTTCTTCTATGGCGAACACGGCGTCCTGAAGGCCAGCGTCTTCTCCTACGATTTCATCCCCAACAAGGGCGAACCCGTCCATAAAGACGTGACCTACGAACTTGAGCAGTTCCCCGAAGACAAGACCGAGGAGCGCCTCGAGCGCCACGTGGCCCCCGCCATCCGCTATCACATGATGGATCTGCTCTCCGCCATCGACAACAACCGCCGCCCGGTCGCCGACATCGAACAGGGCCACATCTCCACCGCCTCCTGTATCCTCGCCAACCTCTCGGCGCAAATCGACCGCACCCTGCAGTGGGATGCCGCTGCCGGCACAGTGCGCGGCGACAGCGAGGCCACCCGCCTGCTCGCACGCCCCTATCGTGCCCCGTGGGTCCACCCGGATCCTAAGAGAGTCTGACACTGCGGCGTCGAATCGCGCCGCTTCGCTGCATTGTCACGCAATTGTCATGGAAATGAAACAAGCACCGTGTATCTGTAACAATAGGGACAACGGCAGATGAAGAAAATCCTTCTCATCGAAGACGATACGGATCTCTTCGCGCTCCTGAAGTACAACCTGGAAAAGGAAGGCTACCTCCTGGTCGGCACGCAAACAGGCCGCGGCGCCGTCGAGCTGGTCCGCCGCGAACGGCCGGATCTGATCCTCCTCGACATCATGCTGCCGGATTCCGATGGCCTCGACATCTGCAAGGCGGTCCGCAGCCGCCCTGAGCTGGCCCACATCCCCATCATCTTCCTCACCGCCCGCGCGTCGGAGACAGACCGCATCCTCGGCCTCGAGCTCGGGGCCAGCGACTACATCGTAAAGCCCTTCTTCGTGCGCGAACTCATCGCCCGGATCAAGATCCAGTTCCGCCAGGCGCAGCCTCCTGCCCGCCCCATTCAAGCCGGCCCGCTGCAGCTCGACCGCGCCTCCTGCCGCGTCACCCTCGACGGCAAGCCCGTCTCGCTCACGGCCACCGAGTTCCGCCTGCTCGAGTTCCTCATGTCGCGCCCCGGCGTCGTCTTCAGCCGCGAACAGCTCCTCGACGCCGTCTGGGGCCACGACCGCGCCGTCACCGACCGCACTGTGGACGTCTACATCCTGCGCCTCCGCCAGAAACTGGAAGGCGAAAGCGCATCCCTCAATTTCATCCGCAGCGTGCGCGGCTTCGGCTATTCCTTCAACGAAAACCCGGTCCAGACCGCCGAGCAGGCTGCCGGCTAAGCCCCGCTCAAGGCAGCTCGAAACTCACAAACCGCAGGCGCCCGTTGCGCTCCACCTGAAAGGCCAACGCTGTGCCGGGTTTCTGCCTTCTCAGGAGCTCGCGCAGCTCGACCGTGCTTCTCACGGGCGAGCGGTTTACCGCATAGATCAGGTCGCCCGCCCGGAATCCCTCGTCGAACACGGCGCTGTCGGCGTGCCGCGCCGCCACCAGCACGCCGCCTGCCTCGCTTCTGGCCGGCGCCAGCTGTTCCCGCAACGCGGGTGTCAGGTCCACGGCGAAGATGCCCAGCTCGGCGATCAGGTTCTCCTCCCGGCTCGCCAGTTCGGCGTATGTGGACGCCTCGTCGTGCCGCTCCGCCACCTGGACCGCCAGCTTCAGCCGTCTCGATCCCCGCAGCACCTCCAGGGCGATCGTCTCTCCCACCGCCGGGCGGTACAGGCTCACGTTGAACTGCCTGGCGTCTTCCAGCAGGCGCCCGTTCATCGCCGCGATCACGTCCGCCACTCGCAGGCCGGCCCGTTCGCCCTCGCCCTCGGGCTCCACGTCGGCGACAACCACGCCCCACCCCTGCGGCAGTTTCCACCCTTCCGCCAGTGCCGGCGTGATCGTCTGCACCGTCACGCCGATTTCTCCGCGGATCACGCGGCCGGTGCGCCGGAGTTGCTCCACCACGTTGGCCACCACGTTGGAGGGCACCGCGAACCCGATCCCCTCGTTGCCCCCCGACTGCGAAAGGATCATCGTGTTGATCCCGATGATGCGGCCCTCGGTGTCCACCAGCGGGCCGCCGGAATTGCCAGGATTGATCGGCGCGTCGGTCTGGATGTAGATCATCGGGTCGTCCGCCCGCAGCTGCCTCGCTGGCGCGCTCACCACGCCCATCGTCACCGTATTGTCCAGCCCCAGCGGGCTGCCGAAGGCGAACACCAGCTGGCCCTGCTCGACGCGGTCCGAATCGGCCAGTTCCAGCGCCGGCAGGCCCTTCTCGGCCACCCGCACCAGCGCCACGTCGGTCTCCAGATCCAGGCCGGTGATCTCGGCGCGCACCGTGCGGGCTCTGCCGCGCGCCGCGCCCTCGCCCGGCGCAGGCGGCAGCGTCACCTGCACCCGCTGCGCTCCCACCACGACGTGCGCGTTGGTCACGATCAGGCCCTCGGAGTCGATGATCACGCCCGAACCCGCGCTCTGCTGCCGCGCCGCCACGCCAGGTTCCTCGCTCTCCTCCGGGTCCAGCTGCCGGTAGCCCACCGTGCTCACCTTCACCACCGAGGCATGCACCCGCCGGCTCAATTGCTGGAAGCCTGCGCTCAACTCGCTCAGCCGCACCTGCCCCGTCTGTCCGGCCGCCAGCAGGCAAGCCGCCCCGGCCGCCAGAATTCGCGCTGTCCATGTCATGCAATTACCCCCGGTCTGCCTTATTCTAGCCTCAGGCCGTCCTGTCTCAACCGTGGAGATTTTCCCGCCATGAAACGCCGCACATTTCTCACCGCCACCGCGCTCGCGCCGGTGATGCCCGCCGCTGCGCAGACTTCGCTCCCCACAGCCACTCTTGGCAAGACCGGGCTGAAAGTCGCCCGCATCGCCGTCGGCGGCTATCACATGAATGTCCGCGGCGAGCAGGAGGCGCTGCGCATCCTGCGCCGCGCCTTTGATCTCGGCCTCAACTTCTACGACAGCGCCAACGGCTACCACCGCGGCGCGAGCGACGAGATCCTCGGCAAAGCCTTCGCCGGAGCGGACCGCCAGAAGGTCTATCTCATGACGAAGTGCGAGATCTACACCCGCGACGGCGCCATGCGCGTTCTCGAACAGCAGCTCCGCCGCCTCCGCACGGACTACATCGATCTCTGGCAGTGCCACCAGGTCAGCGAGCACTCCGAGGTGGATCGCATCCTCGGCCCGGCAGGCGCGCTCGAGGCGTTCGTCCTCGCCAAGAAGCAGGGCAAGGTGCGCCACATCGGTTTCACCGGACACCGCGACCCGGCCATCCATCTCCGCCTGCTGCAAGCCTCCGGAGAGTGGGAGACCGTGCAGATGCCCATCAACCTGATCGATCCCCACTACCTCAGTTTCCTCCGCCAGGTGCTGCCGGAGGCGCGCCGCCGCAGGCTCGGCGTCATCGCCATGAAGTCGAATGCGATGGGCCAGATCTCGGCCCAGAAGGTGGCCGCAATCGATGATTGCCTCCGCTTCGCGTGGAGCCAGGACATCGACACGCTCGTCTCCGGCGTCGAGTCTGTCGATCAACTCGAGCACAACGTCGCCGCGCTGCGCGCGTTCCGGAAAATGTCCCCGCAGGAGATCAGCTCGCTGCTCGACCGCACCGCCAGGGGCAAGACCGGCGCCGGCGTCGAGCAATACAAGCGCCCGCCGCAGGGGGCATGCGTCAGAGCGCACCGGGACGGCGAACCGGCCTGATCAGCGCGCGCGCCGGCGCGCCGTCGGCGCCTTCGATCCGCAGCGGCAGGCAGAGCAGTTCGTACTCGCCCGGCTCCACGCCGCGCAGGCGCAGCCCCTCCACGATCCAGACGCCCGCCTTGAGCAGCACGCGGTGCGTCTCCGCGGGGTCTTCGTGAATGCCGCTCACCGAGAGCGCGTCGATCCCGACCAGCAACGCGCCGGCGCGCGAGAGCTTTACCGCCGCATCCCGCGAAAGAAAGACATAATCCTCGCAAAACACTCCGGCGAACAGGTCCCGCTCGCTGTTCTTTGTGCGGAACAACACGCGCGCGCCACGCTCGAGATCGTCGGGCACGTCCTCGGGGCCGATCGCCTCGCCCCCGGCAAGCACCACCCGCGCCGGCCCGGCCATGGCCTCCACCGGCATCTCCTCAATCCCCGCCCCCTCGCGCAGGAAGTGCCGTGGCGCGTCCACGTGCGTGCCCGTGTGCGCGCTCATGGCGAGCCGCGTCAGATTGTAGGCATCGCCGCGCTCGAACGACTGCGCGCGTTCCATCCGTGGCGGGTCATCGCCCGGCCACACGGTCATACCTGTGCGCAGCGGCGTGCTGATGTCGATCCACCCGCTCATCGCCACGGCAACTCGCCCAGCGGGCGCCAGTAGATGTTGCGGAAAGCGACAGGGCCGTGGTCGCCTTGCAGCATGACCGGGTTCTCCGCCGCTTCGGGGATGTCCATGTGGGCGCGCGTCGGCCCCTCCAGTTCCACGTTGTCCTGCACCATCACGCCGTTGAACATCACCCGCAGGAAGCGCGCGTTCGCAATCTTCTTTCCGGAAGCGTCGAAACGCGGCGCGCGGAACCAGATGTGGTAGCTCTGCCACTCGCCGGCGTTCTTCATCGCGTTGACGCGCGGCGGCGAGCCGCCCACAGGGCCGTTGTTGATCCAGCGGTGATAAATCGCCCCGCAATCGCCGGTGGTCAGATCCGCGTATCCGAAGCTGTCCAGGATCTGCACTTCGTACAGCCCGTGCAGGTATACCCCAGAGTTTGATCCCCGCGGGATCATGAACTCGATATACAGCTCGATGTCGCCGAATTTCTTCTCGCTCACCAGATTTTGCGTGCGCCCGTTCTTGCCGTTCAGGATGCGGTCGCCGCCTTCGCCCACAGGGTAGAGCTGCTTGGGGCCGTACCACCGGTCGAAACGAATGCCGCGCACGGCCATCCACTCGTGGGGCCTCGACGGATCTTGTGCACGCCAGCCGGTCAAGTCCTTGCCGTTCAGCAGCGGCTGCCAGCCCGGCTCGGTCAGATAAGGCGCATCCTGGGCCGCGCAGGCGCAGGCCAGCCACAACAACGCAAGAGACCGCATATGCATGCACACATTATTCCACCAGCGCCGCCGGTGCTTGACTCGACCCTTGCCGCTCGATAACTTGGCTGTACCATGCTTCGCCGCCACTTCTTTCTCGGCGCGGCCACCGCCGCTGCTTCTCTGCGTGTGCTGGGCGCCAACGACCGGATTCAGCTCGCCATGATTGGCCTCGGCGGGCGCGGCCGGTGGCTGCTGCAAAACGAGGAGTTCCCCGGCGCCTCCTTCGCCGCGTTCGCCGATTGCTGGCTGCCGCAATGCGAGAAAGCGGCGCAGATCCGGCCCTCTTACGCGCAGGCAAAACAATACCAGGATTACCGCCGCATGCTGGACAGCGAGAAACTCGACGCCGTGTTTGTCGAAACCACCACCCACGCGCGCGTGCTCATCGCCATCCAATGCATGCAGGCGGGCTTCGATGTCTACGCCGAAAAGCCGATGACGCTCACCGTGGAGGAGGGCCGCGTCATGCGCCGCGCCGCCGCCCGCTACAAGCGGATTGTGCAGTGCGGCACCCAGCAGCGCTCCATTCCGATCAACGCCTGGGCCAGCAAGCTGGTCCGCGAAGGCGGCATCGGGCGTGTGAAGGAAGTGATCGCCTGCAACTTCGAGCCGCCCAAGCGCTGGACCCCGAAGCCGGAGATGCCGGTGCCCGAGGGGCTTGACTGGGATCAGTGGTGCAACCAGACCGAACTGAGGCCCTACCACGAGGAACTGCAGCGCCGCTGGGCCTGGTACCGGGATTACGACAACGGCGGCCAGAGCTGGGGCGTCTCCGGCTGGGGGACGCATGCGCTGGATCAGGTCCAGTGCGCTCTTGGCACCGACGACACCGGCCCTGTCGAATTCTCACCTGAGGGAGAAGGCGAGCAGGCGCCCGTCATCATGCGCTACGCCAGCGGCACGCTGCTCAAATGCACCGGGCAGAAGCGCCCGGACCACTCCGACCTCGGCGCCATTTTCGCAGGCGAGAAGGGCACGCTGGAAATCAAACGCGGCACGCTCGTCTGGAATCCGCCCGATCTGATCCGGGACAAGCCCGAGGACACGCCCGAGGGGCCCGGCGAAAACCGCTGGCATATCGAGAACTTCCTGGATTGCGTCCGCACCCGCCGCCAGCCCAATGCGCACCTGGAGGCCGCCCACCGGGCCACCACCATCTGCCACTTGATCTCGATCTGCCGCGAGCGCGGAAAGAAGCTGGAATGGGACCCAAAGGCCGAGCGCGTGCGCAATGACGAACAAGCCAACGCGATGCTTTCAAGGCCGCGCCGCAAGGGCTACGAGCTGCCCAGGATCTGAAAGTTCAGTCTTGCGGGATCGGGCCGGCCAGCAGCCGCAGCCCGGCGGTCCTGTTGAAGAATCCCCGCGCGTGCATGACCTGCGCCCGCGAATAGATCCCGTAAGAGGGCACCGCGCACCATACCACCGTATTCGGCTTCAGCGGCGCGCGCACCTGAACGCCCAGCCCGGATCCGCTCAGGTTCACAGCCTTGCCTTTCACGTGGTAGCCGCCGTTGCCTTCTTGCCAGAAAATCACCGCCGGCGCGTTCACCGCCAGACGGCTCTCGTCCCGCCGATCTTCGCGGTTTATCATGTCTCCATTGGATGGCAGGCAGGCGCGCAGCGCCAGTCCCCTGAAGTACTAGAACAGGCCGATCAGGTACCAGGATCTCCGTACCTCCGCGGCGGCAGCCCGCACGTATAGACTCGCGCAGCGCCCGCCGCCTCGTCTTCGGTCAGACGGTCCATCGCATCCTCTCCCAGCCGGTAAAGCACCGCCATGCGAGCCTCATACAGAGGCAGCAGCGGGCACCGCAGCAGCACCTGCTCACGCGGATGCTCCGATACCATTCGCACCAGCCCCTCGGTCACCTCCGCGCGCGCCTCGAACTGAGGTCTCTTGTAGAGCCACAGATAGAGAGCATTGTGGAGCAGGAACGCCGCCGCCAGCCCCGCTGCTGCCGCCTTCACGCGGCGGAGCCGCTCGAGCGCTATCAGCGCTGCCAGTCCTGTCAGCAGCGCCATCCCTCCGGAAGCAAGATAGTGGTGCCGGCTCGGGATCCGGGGCATATAGGTGAGAAACGCATACGGCAGCAGGGCAGCCAGATACCAGACAGCCGCCAGCAGCGACGCACGCCACGCCGCCTGCCGCCTGAACAGGATGAGCGCCGCCACCGCCAGCAGTCCCCACACTCCCAGCCCCCGCGGAACACTGCGCGCCATGGTTGGCACAAAGTGCCAGCCGAATTCAAAGGTCCCGTCGTGGAAATGCTGGTGCTGCCCCTGGCCCGTCCAGGCCAGCCAGAAATAGAGGCCTGTCGAGACGATTCCCGCCGCCAGCGCCCATGCCGCTGCCTTCGCCCGCCCCGGATACAAAAGCGCCGCCGCAGGCAACAGGCAGGCCAGCAAAACGCCCGACTCCTTGGACAGCAACGCCAGCAGCCAGCATACGCATGCCGCTGCCAGCCACGCGCTCCGTCCCCCCTCCAGCCAGCGCAGCCACGCCAGCAGGGCGCCCAGCACGAAGGCGAACACCAGCGGTTCGTGCATCGAGGCGATCCAGATCACGGCTTCATGCGGGCGCTCATTGGCGGCGAACACGAATGCCGCCGCGCCCGCCACCGGCCATCCGATCCACCGGCACGCGCCCAGCCCGTACACGAGCCACGCGTTCAGGACGTGCAGCAGCACGCTGATCCAGTGGAATACTGTGAACGAGAACCCCGCCATCCCCAGCGCAGCCGCCGTCAGCCACAGAGAGGTCGACCGGCAACGGTACAAAGGGTCCCGGAACAGTTCGCCCCACCCCTGCGGCGGCCCGTATAGCTCCGCCAGCCGCGTGTGGCCGTAGTCGTCCACCATCGGCGGCAGAGTCACAAACGGCGCGTAGACCAGCACGGCAACGAATGCGAGCGCCGCCAGCGCCTGCCAGTGTTTCCACGCAGGCTGCGCCCCCGCAGGCGGGCAGCCCGCTTCTTGCCGGATCACCCTTCCGGACCTCCCCGTACGAGAATTCAGGTGACTGCCAGTATAGCGATCCATACCCGTTTTGGCCAACAAACAGGACCCTGCGTGCCGATATGAAGCTCGTCCGATGCGTGCCGTCATGGATCACATCTCCGACGAGGATCTCGAGCTCTACTGCCTCGGGCGCGCCACCAACCGGCAGCTGGCGCCGATCGAGGAGCACTTGCTGGCATGCCCCGAATGTGTCGAGCGCGTCCAGGCCATGCTTGCCGCAATCGACACTCTGCGCGAAGCCCTCCGGCGCCTGGAGGAGGACGACAAACGCCGCCCTTGACCCTTGCCGCAGGGGCCCGCGAAGGGCCGCCACCAGGGTGAGCCGGCAGACCCGCCCGCACCGTTCTGGTCCGGCCCCGGCAAGCCCCGGCCACCTGATACTCTGTTTGCGGCCATGCTTGTCCGCTGCCTGTTCTCCATCCTCCTGGGCCTATGCCTGTCTGCCGCCGCCAAGCCCCGGCTCATTGTCCTGACCGATATCTCCAACGAACCCGACGACGAGCAGTCCCTCGTCCGGCTCCTCGTTTACTCCAATGAGTTCAAAATCGAGGGACTCATCGCCACCACCTCCATCCATCTTCGGGACAAAATCCGGCCGGACATTCTCCGCGCCACCCTCGAAGCCTACGGCAAGGTGCAGCCGAACCTCCTCCGGCACGCCCCCGGTTTCCCACCGGCGGAGCGCCTGCTCAGCCTGGTGAAACCCGGCAGCGAGGAGCTCGGCATGCGCGGTGTCGGGAATGGCAAGTCGACCGGGGGCTCCCGGTGGATCATCGAGGTCGCAGACCGCCCCGACCCGCGTCCGGTCTGGATTGCCGTCTGGGGCGGCACCAACACGCTCGCCCAAGCCCTGTGGGACGTCAAGTACACGCGCTCGCCGGAAGAGCTCGCCCGATTTGTCTCCAAACTCCGCGTCTACACCATCTCGGATCAGGACGACGCCGGCCGCTGGCTCCGCATCACCTTCCCGGATCTCTTCTACATCGTCAGCCCGTCGAGTGTCGACAGCCGCGAATACTACCTCGCCACCTGGACCGGCATCTCCGGCGACCGTTTCTACAGGAACGGCCCGATGGAGGACTTCGGGCTGGTGGACAACCCGTGGCTCGAAGAGAACATCATCCGCAATCACGGGCCGCTCGGCGAGCGCTATCCGCGGCTCGCCTACATCATGGAGGGAGACACGCCTTCCTTCCTGAACCTGATCCGGAACGGTCTCGGCGGCGACGTCGAACCCTCCTTCGGCGGCTGGGGCGGCCGGTACGAGCTGCGGCAGTCGTACGCGGAAACGCGGCCCATCTGGACGAACTCGCGCGACACCGTGCGCACCCGCGACGGGCGCGAGCACACCTCGAACACGGCCACGATCTGGCGCTGGCGCCGCGCCTTCCAGCACGACTTCGCCGCCCGCATGGACTGGTGCGTGCAGCCCCCGGACAAGGCCAACCACAACCCTGTGGCCGTTCTTAACGGGGATCAGACAAAAGAGGTGCTTTATGTTTCGGCCAGCCCCGGCCGGCCCGTGGCCCTCTCCGCCGCCGGCTCATCGGATCCCGACGGCCACGCGCTTCGCGTGCGCTGGTGGATCTATCCGGAAGCCGGCGCCTGGCGCGGCAAGGCGCGGCTGTCGAGCGAGGAAGCGATGGAAACGGAGTTGCTGTGGGAGCCCGGCGCGAAGCCCGGCACGGTGCACGTCATTCTCGAGATCACCGACAACGGCTCGCCCGGGCTTTCTGCCTACCGCCGCGCCGTTGTCAGCATCCCCTGACTGGCGAGCCACTCCCGCGCCCGGTCGATCCACCCGTCCACGGGCTGCCCCTGCCGCCTCATGCCGAACCCGTGCCCCCCGCGCTCGAACACGTGCAGCTCCGACGGGCGTCCCGCCTGCCGCCACATCTGGAACAGCCGCACGCTGTGCGCTGCCGGCACCGTGCGGTCATCTGCCGCATGCACGGCCAACAGCGGCGGCGCGCCCGCCGGTACGGGACGTTCCTCGGGGAAATACGCATAAACAGGCACGGCAAAGGCAGGCCTTGCCCCGGCGTCCTCCGTCAGCGCCACGTTCGCCGTGATGTATCCTCCAGCCGAAAATCCCAATATCCCGATCCGCTCCCCGTCCACGCCCCACTCGGCGGCGCGCCGCTTCACCAGCCGCATCGCCTCCAGCGCGTCCGCCACCCCGAACGCCATCGCCTCCTTCCGCCTTGCGTCCTGCATTTCCTTGGGCACGCTTTCGAGGTCGTCCGTGCGCATCACCCTGTACTTCAGCAGGAACGCCGCCACTCCCAGCGAGTTCAGCCACTCGGCCACCTCGGTCCCCTCGTGATTGAAGGCCAGGATCCGGAAGCCGCCGCCGGGCACGATCAGCACGCCCGCGCCCGTCGCGCGCCCGCGCTCGGGAAGGAACACGCTCACCGTCGGCCGCGTCACGTTGGCGATCCGCAGGATGCCGTCCTTCTCGCCCATCGCCGCCGTTTCTTTCCACTCCCATGCCTCGCTGCCGGGCGCCGCCCCCGGGTACAACTCCAGCGTCTGCGGCCCCGCCGGCGGCGGGATCACCCCGAACATCAGGAAAACCAGAAACCGCATCTTCCGTTTCAAACGGAAATGGGCCGGCGTGTTGCGCCGGCCCGGTTCCGCGTCCCCCTTACCGGATGCCCAGAATCCTGCGGTTGCGCTCGCTGTCCGTCGCTGCTCCCGCGAAGTCGTCGAACGCCTTCTTCGGCACGTCGATCAGCATGCTGGCGATGAACGGCGCGCCCTCGGCCGCGCCCTGCGCCGCGTCCTTGTAGCAGCACTCCCACTCGAGCACCGCCCAGCCGCTGTAGCCCGCCGCAGTGAGCCGCGTGAACACCTGCTTGAAGTCCACCTGCCCGTCGCCCAGCGACCGGAACCGCCCCGGCCGCTTCTGCCACGGCGCGTAGCCGCCATAAACGCCCGCCTTGGCCGACGGCCGGTACTCGGCGTCCTTCACGTGGAAGGCCTTGATCCTCGGCCCGTACTCGTCGATGAAGCCCACATAGTCCAGGCACTGCAGCACGAAGTGCGACGGATCGTAGTTGATCGCCACCCTCGGGTGGCCTCCCATCGCCTCCAGGAACAGGTCGAACGTATAGCCGTCGTGCAGGTCCTCGCCCGGATGCAGCTCGTAGGCGATGTCGACTCCGTGTTCCTCGGCCACGTCGAAAATCGGCTTCCACCGATTGGCCAGCTCGCGGAATCCCTCCTCCACCAGCCCGGCCGGCCTCTGCGGCCAAGGATAGACGAACGGCCACAGCAGCGCTCCTGAAAACGAAGGCGTCACCGTCAGCCCCAGGTTCCTCGACGCCCGGATCACCAGTTTCATCTGCTCTACCGCCCACTCGGTCCGCGCCTGCGGGTTGCCCCGCACCTGCGGCGCCGCGAAGGCGTCGAACAGCTCGTCGTAGGCCGGATGCACGGCCACCAGCTGCCCTTGCAGGTGCGACGCCAGCTCGGTGATCTCCAGCCCGTTGGCCTGCCCCTTCAAGTCGTCGCAGTAGCTTTTCGACTCCGCGGCCATCTTCAGATCCATCACACGCCCGTCCCACGACGGCAGCTGCACGCCCTTGTAGCCAAGGTCCTTGGCCCACGCCGTGATGTTGGCCAGCGAATTGAACGGAGGTTCGTCCCCCATGAACTGCGCAAGGAAAATGGCGGGTCCTTTGATTTGTGACATATGCACCTCTCCGTGACAATATGACAGATCCAGACGCCGCGGGGGGCGCCCTCCGGCGCCGGTTCAGAACCGCGGCAGGCTTCTCAGGATGCCCATCGTGTTCGCCCCGCGCGCGAACTCGATCGAATGCAGCGGGCTCCACCCCTTGCCGTCCGGCCCCAGCCCCATGGCCCCGATGTAGCGCGCGTTCTCCTGCTTGTCTCCCATCAGGATCACCGCATAGCCCCGCTCCGGATAGAAAAGGGCCCGGTACTGCAACTCGCCCGAGTTGGGACGCCACCGTTCTTCCGCCGGCGGTCCCAGTTTACGCACCACGGCATGGTAATCGTCCTCCCGGTCGAGCTCCAGATAGCTCTGGTCCCGCGCCACGAAGGTCGGCTTTGTCTCCGGTGTGAGGCGGATCACGGTCCACATCACTGCCAGCAGCGACACGAGCCCCAGAAACGTCCACACGATCATCCTCGTGATTCGCGTGTCGGTTCGCTCCTGGCTGATCCCCAGCACTGTCGCCAGCCCCCGCGGCTCGTTGCCGGCCTCTTCCTTCCGCTCCCCCGGCGGAGGCGGCATCACCGGCGGCGGCATCGCCAGCACAGGTTTCCGCACGGGCCACACCGACCCCATCCGGTACTCCAGTTCCTGCTTCAGGCCCACAATCATCACCGGCTTGTCGGTCTCCGACACGGCCCCGAAAAACCGCCGGGGAATCGCCACTTCAATGTCGGCGGCCGTGTTGCGCACCACCATCTCGCTCCACGTCGCTTCCTTCAGCAGCCACTCGTTGTGCTCCACGCCGTGGATCGGCGGATAGAAGGAGAACGGGCGGTCGAACAGCTCTGCCTGTGGCGGCGCCGGCGGCGTGCTCATGGATCCATACTCAGGATACCCTCTCGCCAAATTCCCATCACCGCCCCTTCTCTTCGCAGACAAAATGCCGGCGCGGTGACAGAATGGAGGGGAAAGGAGACCGGCCATGTCGATCCGGGACCAGGAAGCACTCGAATATCATTCATCCCCCCCTGCTGGCAAAGTCAGCGTCGTTCCCACCAAGCCCTGCCGCACGCAACGCGATCTCAGCCTCGCCTACACGCCGGGCGTTGCCGTTCCCTGCCTGGAGATCCACCGCGACCCCTCCCTTGCCTATCACTACACCGCCAAGGGAAACCTCGTCGCCGTAGTCTCCAACGGCACCGCCGTTCTCGGGCTCGGCAATATCGGCGCCCTCGCCGGCAAGCCCGTGATGGAGGGCAAGGGCGTCCTGTTCAAGCGTTTCGCGGACATCGACGTCTTCGACATCGAACTCGACACCGAAGACCCGCGCGAAGTCATCCGCGTCTGCCAGATCCTCGAGCCCACCTTCGGGGGAATCAACCTCGAGGACATCAAGGCGCCCCAATGCTTCGAGATCGAGGAAGAGCTGAAGCGGACCATGAAGATTCCGGTCTTCCACGACGACCAGCACGGCACCGCCATCATCTCCGGCGCCGCGCTGATCAACGCACTCCAGCTCGTCGGCAAGAAAATCGAAGAAGTCAAAATCGTCTTCTCCGGCGCAGGCGCCAGCGCCATCTCTTGCGCCAATCATTACATCCGCCTTGGCGCGAAGCTCGAAAACATTCTCATGTGCGACACCAAGGGCGTCCTCTACGAAGGGCGCACCGAGGGCATGAACAGGTACAAGGCGAAATTCGCGCGCAAGACCGCCGCCCGCACCCTCGCCGACGCCATGGCGGGCGCCGACGTCTTCATCGGTTTGAGCATCGCCAATTGCGTCACTCCCGAGATGCTCCTCTCCATGGCCGACCGCCCCATTGTCTTCGCGCTCGCCAACCCCGACCCGGAGATCCCCTACGACGTCGCCAAAGCCACCCGGCCCGAGATCATCATGGCCACCGGCCGCAGCGACTTCCCCAATCAGGTCAACAACGTCCTCGGCTTCCCCTTCATCTTCCGCGGCGCCCTCGACGTGCGCGCCACCGCCATCAATGACGAGATGAAGCTGGCCGCCACCCACGCCCTCGCCGAATTGGCCCGCATGGATGTTCCCGACTCCGTCCGCCGCGCCTATGGCGTCGAGACCCTCGAATTCGGCCCGGAATACATCATCCCCAAGCCCTTCGATCCCCGCGTCCTCACCTACGTCGCGCCCGCCGTCGCCCGCGCCGCGATGGAGTCCGGCGTCGCCCAGCGCCCCGTCGACCTCGACGCCTACCGCGACGAGCTCGAAAAGCGCCTCGGCAAGAGCCAGGAGATCATGCGCATGGTCATCCACAAGGCGCAACGCAGTCCCCGCCGGATCGTCTTCCCCGAAGGCGCGCAGGACAAGATCCTCCGCGCCGCCCAGATTCTTGTCGACGAGGCCATCGCCACTCCCATCCTCATCGGCAGCCGCGAGCGCATCCTCACCCGCGCCCGGCAGCTCCACCTCCACCTCGAAAATCACATCGACATCGTCGACCCGGAAACCGATCCGCGCTTCGACGCCTACACGCTCGAGTACCTCCGCCTCCGCCAGCGCAAGGGTGTCACGCACACCGAAGCGCCCATCCTCATGCGCAACCCCACCCGTTTTGCCGCCATGATGGTCCACGCAGGGGATGCCGACGGCCTCATCGCCGGACTCACGCAGCACTACGCCGACACCATCCGTCCCGCCCTCGAGGTCATCCCCAAGAAAGAGGGCATCCAGAAGGTCGCCGGGATGTACATGATGATCACTGCCCGCGGTCAGGTCTACTTCATCGCCGACACCACGGTCAACATCGAGCCCACCGCCGAGGACCTGGCCGAGATCGCCATCATGAGCGCCGACGTCGTCCGCAGCTTCGACGTCGAACCGCGCATTGCCATGCTCTCCTTCTCCACCTTCGGCTCCTCGCGCCACCCCCTTGCCGCCAAGGTCGCCCAGGCCACCGAACTCGTCCGCCAGCGGCGCCCGGACCTCGTCGTAGAAGGCGAAATGATGGCCGACGCCGCCGTCACTCCGGAGATGCTTGGCGACTACCCCTTCTGCCGCCTCACCGGTCCGGCCAACGTTCTGATCGCCCCCAGCCTGGAGGCCGGCAACATCGCCTACAAGCTCCTGTGGCGCGTCGGCGGGTGCGAGGTGATCGGCCCCATCCTGATGGGCTTCGCGCGCCCCGTCCACGTGCTGCAGCGCGGCTGCGAGGTCAACGACATCGTCCACATGGCCGCCCTCGCCGTCGTCGAAGCCCAAGGCCTCGAATCCCGGCAGCCGGACGCCGCGCCCACCGGGACGCGATGACCGCCGCGCTCCTCCCCGGACGGCCCCGGCGGCTCTCCGGGGAAGAGCGCCCTCCGGGTCATTCGATCCCGAGCCGCTCCAGCAGCCTCTCGGCCTCGGCTTCGTCCACTCGCACGACTGCCCGCATTGCCTCAGGGCCGGGGCGTTCGTCGAATGCCTCGAACAACGCCATCTTCGCCACCGCGTAGCGCTCGTTGTCGGCCAGCGCGCGCCCGTGCCGCCGCGCCCACGCCTCCACCGCCCGCTCGTCTACCGCCACCTCCAGCCCAAACCACGCCTTGCGGTCCGCGCTCACGGTGAACAGATAACACCGCGAACCGCCCTCTTCGCGGTAGCCCTCAAAGAAATACTCGTACGCATATCCGCTGGCTGCCGAGTAGTTCTTCTGCCGCCGCACAGCCGGTACGCCCCGCACCGGTCGCGGCTCGCGCCTGCCCAGCAGCCTGTCGAGCCAGTTCATTTCGGCAGTCTCTGCGGTAGAGGGTGCAGCTCCACTTTCCTCACCAGGATCTCTGCTCCCTCGCTCTGGATCTGGATCTTGCCCTGCCGGTGGCTCGAATCGAACGCCTGGTTCACCAGCCGCCCGTTCAGGTAGAACGCCAGTTCCCCGTTCCGGGCGATGATTTCGCTGCGGTTCCACTCGCCTGCCGGTTTCTCCACGTCCGCGGCGCCGCGGAACCCGAGCCGGTCTTGCCACTCGATGGCGCGCCCGTACCAGTTGATCCGCCCCTGATCTCGTGTCACCCGCTCTCCGCCCGGCTTCCAGTACAGTTGTCCGTCGGCGCGCTTCTCCACCTCCGCTGTCACCTGTGGGCGTCCCTTGCCGCGAACGAGAATCAGGTCCCCTGTTCCGCCCTCGATGATTTGATATTCGATCGACTCCAGCCATCCGTTGCCCGCCGCGCCGTCTTCGCCGGTGCCATGCAGCAGAATGCCGCTGTCGCGGGCGTTCTGCTCCCGCGGCGGCCAGGTCTTTCCGCCCCATTTCCATTCGACCACCAGACGGTAGTCGGCATACTCGCGTTCGGTCGTCAATCCGCCCCACGCCTCGCCGCTGATCCGGATCACGCCGCCGCGAACCGTGAACACCCCCTTGGGGTCCTCGCGGCCCGTGTCTTTCAGCGACACATAGAAATTCGTCAGGTCGCTCCCGTTGAACAGAACGATCTTCTTCGCCGGCCTCACCGGTTCACCGGCCGTGGCGAGGGCAGGCGCCAACATCCACATGAGAATTGCACGCATCACTACAATCATGGCCGAACAGCAGGCGCTGATCCAACGCGGCATCGAACTGTTCAATCTCGGCCGTTACTACGAATCGCACGAGGAACTGGAGCTTGCCTGGAACCGCGCTCCCCGCAAGGAGCGTTTTTTTCTGCAATCCCTGGTGCACTGCGCCGCTGCCTGGCACCACGCCGTCCGCTGCAACTATGAGGGGGCTGCGCTTCAGGCGCAGCGAGCGTTGCGCAAACTTGCCGGGTATCTTCCCGAACATGACGGCGTCGACACCCGCCGCCTCTCCTGGCTGCTCTGGGAGTGGCTCGACTCCTGGCAGCGCCGCGTTCCGGCCCCGCGGGCTACAATCGGCGTGAGGCGATGAACGTCTGGGCCGCGCTATTCCTGCTTCAGGCCGCGCAAGCGGCGCAGCTTCCCGCGGCGCCTGCCATCGCGCCCCCGGCGTGCGGCGACGCCGAGATCTCGGAATTCGGCCTGGAATGCACCGTCCGCGACGCCTGCAACCTCTACCTGGATCTCGCGGGCGTCGAATCCGCTGGCGGGCGAGTCTTCCTCTCCGGCAACTTCCACACCGGGGCCGCCACGCTGTGGTCGCTGCTGCTGATGAGCGAGGACGAGGGGCGCACCTGGTCGGAACCCCACCCGCGCCTGCGCGGAGCGACGCTCGATGACATCCAGTTCGTCGATGCCGAGACCGGCTGGGTGGCCGGCCACACCACCGGCGCGCTGCCCCGCGACCCCTTCCTGCTGAAGACCACCGACGGCGGCAAAACATGGCGCCGCATTCCTGTTCTGGAGGAGTCCTCCTACGGCGCCATCGACGCCTTTCGCTTCGACAGCCGCATGCAGGGCGTGCTCTTCCTCCAGCGGCGCGGCGAGCCGCGCCAGCGCTACCAGAAGTGGGAGACCATGACGGGCGGCGACTCGTGGATGCTGCGCGAAGCGGGCCCCAAGCCATTCCCCCCGATGAAGCCGCGCTCCTCCGGGTGGCGCATCCGAACGGACGTCCGGTTGCGCCAGTACGTGCTCGAACGCGATACCGGAAAGGGGTTTTCCGCGGTCACACGTTTCCCTGTGGGCTTCGGCGAATGCCGCCCCACGCCGGAGCCGCAGGAGCCGCCGCCCGCCCCGGAGCCGCCGCAGCCATGAAACAACCGCGCACGGACGCCGTCGAACTCGAGTTCTTCCGGCAACTGCTTGTCTCCATCCCCGAAGAGATGGGCGCCGTATTGCGCCGCACGGCCTTCTCGGTCAACATCAAGGAGCGCCGCGACTATTCCTGTGCTCTTTACGACGCCCGTGGCGACACCATCGCCATGGGCGACCACATGCCTGTCCACCTCGGCGCCATGCCGCTCAGCGTCCGCGCCGTGCTCGACTCGATCCGGCTCCGCCCGGGTGACGTCGCCATCGTCAACGATCCTTTCCGCGGCGGCACGCACCTGCCCGACATCACCGCCGTCGCCGGCGTGTGGACGGGCGCCACTGCGCCCTCCTTCTACGTCGCCGCCCGCGCCCATCACGCCGACGTCGGCGGTATGAGCCCCGGCTCCATGCCGCTGGCCCGCGAAATCTATCAGGAAGGGCTGCGCATCCCGCCCCTGCTGCTCGTTCGCGAAGGGCGGATCGACGAGGGCGTGCTCGGCATGATCCTGGCCAATGTCCGCACTCCGGAAGAGCGCGAAGGCGACCTGCTGGCGCAGTGGATGGCCATGCGCCGCGGCATCCAGCGAGTCGAAGAGGCCGTCAGTGCTTTCGGACTCGAGCGCCTGAACCGCAACATTGCCGCTTTGCGCGCTTATGCGGCCTCCATGATGCGCGCCTGCCTCGCTTCATTGCCCGCCGGTCGCTTCGAATTTGAAGACACGCTCGACGAAGGCCAGAGGATCCGCGCCGCCGTCACCCTCTCGCCGGACTGCGCCGTGATCGACTTCACGGGCACCTCGCCGCAGGCGCCTGCGCCCGTCAACGCCAACTACGCCATCACGCTTGCTGCGGTCTTTTACGTCTTCCGCTGCCTGCTCGGTGAGGATGTGCCCGCCAACGCCGGCCTTCTCGATCCCCTGAAGGTCATCGCTCCCGAAGGCACGCTGGTGAACGCATTGCCGCCCGCCGCCATGGCCGCCGGCAACGTGGAGACCTCGCAGCGCATCACGGACGTTCTGCTCGGCGCACTGGCTCAAGCAGCGCCGGCACGCATCCCCGCCGCCTCGCAGGGCACCATGAACAACCTGAGCTTTGGCGGCGCGGGGTTTGCCTGGTATGAGACCATCGCCGGCGGCATGGGCGCTTCTGCGCAAGCGCCCGGCCAGAGCGGCGTGCATACGCACATGACCAACTCCTGGAACACTCCAGTGGAGGCGTTTGAACAGACTTTTCCCGTGCTCGTGCGCTCCTGTCACATCCGCCGCGGCTCCGGAGGCAGAGGACGCCACCGCGGCGGCGATGGTTTGATCCGCGAATTCGAGTTCCGCGCCCCGGCCGAAGTGACGATCCTTTCCGACCGGCGCGTCCACGCGCCTTGGGGCCTGGCCGGCGGCGAACCCGGCAAGCCGGGCCGCAACACTCTCCTGCGCCACGGACGTGCCCGCCGTCTCGCGGGCAAAGCGCGCCTGGACGTTTTGCCCGGCGACCGGCTCCGCATCGAGACCCCCGGCGGCGGCGGCTGGGGCCGGCCCGGCTCTGCAGAATGCGGCCCGGAAGTTCTCAGGCCGTGATGCCAGCCGCTTTCCTGGCGGGGATGCGGAAGCGACTCCAACCGGGCGCCGGTTTTCTCGTCCGCTTCCACCACACCCACGCGAGCCCCGCCGCCACCAGCAGCAAGGTCGCCTCTTCCGGCGTGTGCACGACATCCGCGCTTCCGCCGTAGAGCAGGCCGACCGCCCCGCTGCCCCTCTGGAACACGTCGAACCGCAGCAGGGCAGGGCCGAATCGGTTCACGGCAAACTCCAGCAGCAACCCTTCGCCCGGTTGGCATCCGATGGGACCGGCCGCGCAGGCACCATCCTGCCGCCAGTTGGCCGGAGCCAGCAGGAGTCCCGAGGGGTTGTCCACGTCATACAAATACACAGCCGCCGTGTCGTCCGCGAAGACCGTCAGACGCACGAAGTAGGCCGTGTGCGGCAAGAGTTCGAAGAAACTCGCCGTGGCGCCCTTGTTGGCATTCGTGTTGGGCGGGGAAACGGCGCCCGGCCCCGCGCCCGTGTTGGCATAGGAAATCCACTGCCAGGGCGCCAGCGACGCCCATGCCGTGTGAGGCTGGATCGCCACGTTGGCGCCCGTCACGCTGTTCCACTCGTTCTCCAGATCCGATCCAAAGGAAACCGTCGCCGCTGGCAGGGCGACCGAAAGGCAAAGACAAGCCGCGATCCTCAACGCAAGTCGCTTCATCGCCGCAGCAGTCCTGTCAGGAAGACAGTGCCCGGCCGCCCCGGTTTCTCTCAGGGAAATCCCTGAATCCGCCTCCCGCGCTTGCTCTATCCGCCGAACGCCCGCCGCGGGTTTTCCACCATCAGCCGTCTGCGGACTTCCGCAGAAAGCTCCGGCAGAAAGTCCGTGTAGATGTAGGTGTAGCCGCGGTACTCGCCGCCGCCTGGAATCTCGGCGTGATACCAGCCGGCGTCCTGCGAAACCAGCGTTCGTTCCAGCAAGCCCTGGCTCTCCATGAACCGCACGCACTCGAGGTGCCAATCGCGGCTCTTTGGCCCCACGCCGTCGAACTCCACCCATGCACCCGCGCGCGCCACCCGTTCGTGGAAGGCATGATCCTTCTCGTTCTGCGCATGCACCCACACGAACTTGCTCGCCGGGCACCGGAGCTTGTCCAGAATCTCGAGCTGCGCCTCTGCCGCCTTGCCCCCGCCATTGGTGTGCGAGGCGATCGTCATGCCCGTCTCGATCGACGTCAGAGCCGCCGCCTCCACCAGCCGCCGGTCCAGCTCCTCCAGAGGATGCCCGTTCACCGCTGTCTTGATGAACCGCGGGCGCACGCCGTCCACGCCCCTCTTCCACTCGGCGATAAACCGCCTTGCCAGCTGCTGCGCATCCGCCTTCCACGCCCACTCGGGAACGCCGGAGCGGTTCGCCGCCCCGTAAATGCCGGTGTTCGTCCAGATCTCGATCCCAGCCAGGTCCGCCGCCATCTTCATCAGCAGCGGATCCCGCCCCAGGCCTTGCGGCGTGCACTCCAGCAAGCGCACGCACCCGTATCGCTTCAGCCCCTCCAGATGCGGGCGCGCCGCGCGCAGCACCTCGCCGCGGTCATACTTCGACGGGTTCTTCACGCCCCCGAAGTCCACCAGAATGTGTTCGTGCACCAGCACCGAGCCCGGGAGCGCGTGCGCGGACTCCCGCGCCTGCGCCGCCATGAGGGTCCACAGAAACTCTCGCCGCCGCATCACGGCCTACAACATATAACACTGCGCGCCGGATATGATGGCAGGCATGGCGGATCAGCCTCTCCCGCTCGGCTACAACACCTACTGCCTGCGCGCGCTGCGCTGGAACGACGCACAACTGCTCGAGTTCGCCGCCGGACACCGCCTCGACGCCATCTTTCTCCAGGACTCTCTCGATCCCCGCGCCATGGAGCCCGCGCACTGGACCGAAGTGCGCGAGATGGCCCGCCGCCTCGGGCTCCACCTGGAGACCGGCGGTGGCGGGATCCTGCCCAAACGGGCCGAGGACATCCCGCAGAGCATCGCCACGCTGCGCCGCCACATCGAGCGCGCAGCCGCCATGGGTTCGCCGTTCGTCCGCTGCGTCCTCGCCGCCGACCGCGCTTCGCTGCCGGGCAGCGTCGAGCAGGGCATGGAGTGGGCAGTGAAGATCCTCCGCGCCGTCCGCCCGGAACTCGCAGGCGCGGGGCTGAAGGCGATCATCGAGATCCACAAGGACCTTCAGGCGTGGGAGCTGCGCGAGGTCGTCGAAGCTGCCGGAAAGGATCTGGTCGGCGTCTACCTCGACACGGGCAACCCCGTGTTCGTGCTCGAGCACCCGATGACGGCGCTGGAGACATTGGCGCCCTATGTCTGTTCCGCCCACCTGCGTGACTCGGTCATCTATGAGCACCCCCGCGGCGTCGCCGTTCAGTGGGTGCCGCTCGGCGAGGGCGTCATCGACTTCCCCGCCTTCGTCCGACGCCTCGCCGAACTCTGCCCTTCCGTGTACGTCTACAACAAGCCGATCACGGGACGGCCGCCGGCTGTGATCCCGTACCTGGAACAGGACTTCTGGAAAATGTTTCCGCGCGCCCGCGCCGCAGAGCTGGCGAAGTTCCTCGACCTGGCCCGAAAAGGGCGGCCCTACGAAGGCCGTATGGTCGTGGAGGACATCCCCGGCAGACCTGTTCCGGAAGCGTTCCGTGCCGCCATCCAGCACCAGCAGCGGGACCACGTCGAGCGCGGCCTCGAATATGCCAGGAAAGTCCTGAACCTGGGCCGCCGATGGCGGCAGGCCGCCTGAGGTCATCCTTCAGAACGGCCGCGGCGGGTGTCCTTTCTCCCGAATCCGCATCCGCAGCCCTTCCCTCTTCTCCGCCGGAACCAGCGGCGCCCATGTGCGAAGAGGTTCGGGCGTCTCCACGGCGCTCTCCAGCCGGAGCCGCAACGTCACCACCTCCTGCGGCAACACTGCGAACCGGTAGCGCGCCGCACGCCCGAGCGGCCTCGCCTCCTCGCCCGCCAGGTTCGTCAGGCGCGCGCCGAGGTGTGGCGCCAGACACTCCACCCATGCCATGGCTGCCTCTCCTCGCCACTCCGCCAGCCGCACTTCCAGGTCGCTTCCATCGCGCCGGACCGCTTCCACGATGAGGTTTTCCGAAGTGCGCACCAGCGGCGGCAGCGGGCCGCCCTTTTCGATCACAAGCGGCGGCATGGCGAACTCGCGCGCGCGCCGCGGCGCCTCAATCTCGCGCCAGTCGCCTTCATGCGGAACGATGCCGAACCGCAACTCATGCCTGCCCAGCCCGCGCAGTTCCTCGTTGGGCAGCCCCCGGTAGGTGCTGACGGCGTTCACCAGCCCCAGCGTCAGGCGGTCCGCGGAAAACTCATGCATCGCCAGCCCCGCCTCCACCAGCGTCAGCCCGCCTCCCCCGGCGAGCCGGTAGTCGGACCAGCCGAGCGCCGGCAAAACGGCGGCGCTGTAGCCCAACTGGTTGTGCTCTGCGGCGCGAGCCAGAAAATAGGGCTGCGGCTTGAGCCAGTCCTCGTCCGGCGGGCCTTCGCTGAAGCCATAGGGGATGCCCCGCGTGCGCCGGTCCACCCGCCCCGCGAACGGAAAATCCACCGCCGCAAGCGCGTCGCTGCGCCTCAGATCAAGAGAAATATCAAAATCAATTCTCGGAAAATTCTCGTAAAACCACAGTCGTTTTTCCACGCGGAACTCGGGGCAATCCACCGTCGCTTCCACCACCACTGCCAGCCGCCCGCGCCATGCGCGCACCGCTGGCTTCACCCCGCACGCCGGCACAGCGCGCCGCTGCCGTTTCGGCGCCATGAAATCCGCTGCCGTTCTGGCGATCCTCTCCGGCGGCTTCTCCAGCTGGACCCGCCCGGATCCGGCGCCCAAAATGGCCTTGCCGCCGGCCGAATACAGGCTCTCTATTTCCCCGGTCGAACGGTCGATCCTGGCTGTGTAGTGCCGCGTTTGAATCTCGGTTGGCGGCTCGATCCGGGCGGATTTTTCAGCGGTTTGCGCCGTCCATTGCAGGCGAACCGCCTGCCCCGAGGGAAGCGCCATCCGGCAGCGCGCCACTTCGCGCCTGGACGGATCCTCCATGCACACGGCGCCCGCCGGCGTCCGCCCCTCGGGTAGCCGCAACTCCACCGGATCCTCTCTGCGCCAGTTCCAGGACGAATAGATCGCAGTCTCCCCGCTGCGTCCCTGCAGCGAGGAACGCAGCACGGCCCGCAGCCGCTGCTCCGCGCCCCGGAAGCGGTCCCGCGCGTCCCAATGCTTTTCCGAGCGGAACACTTCGCCCGCTGCCGCGCCCCAAATCGTGTTCCTGTCCGCGTTCAGCAGCAGCAGCGTCCACGCCTCGTCCAGGGTCCGCGCAGGGTAGGGAACCGCGCGGTGGAGGCTCGCCGAGGCAGCCGCCAGTTCGGCTGCGTGCAGCAGGCTCTCCGTGCGGCGGAAGGCGTGCTTCACCTCCGGCATCGCACTCCAGAATCCGTTGAAGCAATACGCTGTGTCGCCTTCGTACTCGGGCGCCTGGGCGCCGCGCTTCAGCTCCTCCTGCAAAGCCTTCAGGTAGTCCGACATCGTGCCGAACCGCAAGTCGACATCCGGCTCGCGCCGCCGCCACCGCTTCAGGAACTCCTCCACGCGCGCGCCCAGCGCCGGCGGCAGGCTGTAGTCGCTGGCTCCCGCCAGGAACAGCGCCAGCCGGGGAGAAGGACTGTGCCCGAGCCGCGCCTTGACGGCTTGCCGTACCGCCGCGTGCACTGCCTCATCGCCGGGCTCTGTCCCGCGGAACAGTTCCTGCATTTCCATGTAAGCCTGCGCCGTCACCGCCAGCGCCTGCGTGCCGTCCGGCGCCCTCCACCAGAACACGGTCTTTCCCGCCGGATTGTTCCGTGTGAACACCACCGCCTCCAGCCCCAGTTTTCTGACGATCTGCGGCAGTTGCCGGTGCGCGCCCGTGATGTCGATCGCCCAGCCGAAGCGAGGACGCACGCCGAAGACGCGTTCATGCCAGCGGATTCCCCGCACGCCGAGTTGCGCCAGCGTCTCGCCGCCGGTGAGCGTGACGTCGGATTCGAGGAAAAAGCCGTTCACGAGCTCGGCTCTTCCCGCCGCCATCATGCGCCGCAACGCTGCCTCCCGCGCCGGCTCGAGCTCCAGCAGGCTGACCAGGTTCGGCGCTTCCGACCAGACGAAGCGGTACTCCGGGCTCGCCTCCGCCAGCGCCAGGTGCTCCAGGTAGTTGTTCAGCACGTAGTTCCGTTCTGTGTCGAAGTCCACCAGCCAGCCGCCAATGGTGCCGTGCGTATTTGGCACGATGTAGACCACCTTCTGCTCGCCGTGCGATGGCAAGTGCAGTGCCGCGGCAAGGCATATGGAGAGAAGAGCCATTTCCCTGCTCATGGCGGAGACTCTATCCCCGGCTGTCCGGCATTCGCAACCCGCGCCTCACGGCTCCACCGGCGGCAACAAATCCAGCGGCACTTCGCTTCGCTCCACCGGCGAAGACAGCACCAGCGACGTGGACGTCATGCCGAACTGCGTCAGCCGGTCGATCAGCTTCTCCAGGTGCGCCACCGACGCCACGCGCACCTTGAGCAGAAAGGACTCCTCGCCAGTGCACCGGTGGCACTCCTGCACCTCCGGAAGCGCCGCGCAGAGCTTCACCAGCCGTCGCGCCGCCGTCTCGGTGCCGGCGAGCCGGATGCGGACGAACGCCAGCACGGCAAGTCCCGCCGCGCGTGGATCGATCCGCGTGGCGTAGCCGCGAATGACGCCGGTGTTCTCCATCCGGCGCACACGTTCCGCCACCGCCGGCGTCGACAATCCCACGCGCCTGCCCAGTTCGCTGAAAGAAAGCCGTGCGTTTCGCTGCAGCTCGCCCAGGATGCGGCGGGAGACTGCGTCCAAACGTTTCACACCAAGAATGGCCATTGCGCCTTCCATTCTTGAACAAATTGCAGCCTTATGCCTTCCGTTCCGGATTTGCGTGCCGGCCGGACGGAATTATGATTCGGTCATGCCACTGGAACGCCGCAGTTGGGCCGAGCCCTTCAAGATCAAGATGGTCGAGCCGCTCCGCATGACTACGCGCGAGCAGCGCGAGCAAGCCCTTGCGGAGGCGGGCTACAACACGTTTCTGCTCAAATCGCGCGATGTCTACATCGACCTGCTCACCGATTCGGGCACATCCGCCATGAGCGACCGCCAGTGGGCGGGGCTCATGTTGGGCGACGAAGCGTACGCGGGCAGCGAGAACTTCTACCACCTCGAGGACGCCGTGCGCCGCTTCTACGGATACCGCCACGTCATTCCCTGCCATCAGGGGCGCGGCGCCGAGCACATCCTTTCGCGCATCCTCATCCGTCCGGGGGACGTGGTCCCGGGCAACATGTATTTCACCACCACGCGCCTCCATCAGGAGCTCGCCGGCGCCTCGTTCGCCGATGTCATCATTGCCGAGGCGCACGACCCGGAGAGCGAGCATCCTTTCAAGGGCGATGTCGATCTGGAAAAGCTCGAGGACATCCTGAAGAGCCATCCGGGCCGCGTCCCCTACATCAGCATCGCGGCGACGGTGAACATGGCCGGCGGGCAGCCCATCTCGCTCGCCAACCTGCGCGAGGTCCGGGCTCTGGCGGACCGCTACTCGACGCGTGTGATCCTGGATGCCACGCGCGTCGCCGAAAACGCCTGGTTCATCCAGCAGCGCGAGCCGGGCCAGTCCGGCAAGTCCGTGGCGCAGATCGTCTATGAACTTTGCTCGCTCACCGACGGCTGCACGATGAGCGCCAAAAAGGATCCGCTGGCCAATATCGGCGGCTTTCTGGCGGTCAACGATGACGGCGTGGCCGAGCAGGCGCGCAACCTCGTCGTCGTGTACGAGGGCCTGCACACTTACGGCGGCATGGCCGGACGCGACATGGAGGCCGTGGCCATCGGGATCGAAGAGTCCGTCGAGGACGATCACATCCGCGCCCGCGTCGGCCAGGTGCTTTATCTCGGCGAGAAGCTCCGCCGCTGGGGCATTCCCATCGTCCTCCCCGTCGGCGGCCACGGGGTCTTTCTCGACGCGCGCCGGTTCCTTCCGCACGTGCCGCAGGAGCACTATCCCGCGCAGGCGCTCGCAGCGGCGCTCTACCTCGACAGCGGCGTCCGCGCCATGGAGCGCGGCATCGTCAGCGCCGGACGCGACCCGCAGACGGGCGAGGAGCGCAAGCCGCGGCTCGAGTTGGTCCGCCTCACCATCCCGCGGCGCGTCTACACGCAGGCGCACATGGACGTCACCGCTGAAAGCGTCTACTGCGTTTACGAAGAACGCAGTGGCATCCGCGGCCTCCGCATGACCTTCGAGCCGAGATTCCTGCGCTTCTTCCAGGCGCGCTTCGAGCCGCTCGGCGGGCGGCTGATGTAGGCGCGGGGAGGCAGCTGGCCTTCACCCGCAGCAGCCTTTGCTTGCCGCCGCCCGCTACTCCGCCCGGAACCGCGTCCACGGATGCGAGGGCAAATCCCGGAGCAGCGGCTTCATCCAGTCAAACTGCGGATGCTTCTTCAGGTGCTCTTCGGCGCGGAAGCCGATGCCGCAGGAGTGGCCCATGGCGGCTTCCAGCTCCATGGCGCGGATCATGCGCGCATCGGCGGCTTTCGACTGCACGGCGCCGGCGGGGCCGAATTCGTCCTGCCACGGCTTCATCCCGCGCGGGCTCAGATCCACATGCCCGCAGAGCGTCCGCTCCCCGGGCGCATCCGGCTTTTTCTCGAAAGTGTCGTAGTGGTCCGCCAGGAAGCGCTTCGCCTCCTCCAGCCCGATCTTCCCCTTGTTCTCGGCCAGCAACTGCTCCCACCGCACGCGACGCGCATTGGCGCTGACAGCCGGGTCGTTCATGGGGAAAGTGGTCTCTTCGGCCGCAAGCTTCGGACTCACGGGAAAATTGGCCCCGGCAAAGTAGCCGTCCCGCGTGCGCTCCAGGGTGACGTTCCTGAGACCCAGTTCCAGCCGGCCCACTTCGTTTCTCCGCGCGTCCGCCACCAGCCAGGCGTTCGCGTAGCCGCCGTTGTTGCCGCGGATCATGTATGCCGCAAACTCGTCGATCGAGGACGCGTACTGCATCGCCTGGCGCGCCCGCGCGAACTCCGGCACTCCTTCCGGATCGAATCCGCGAAATCCCGTGATCGTGGTTTCCGTAATGGCCAGCCCGGCCGAATTGATCCCGAAGTCGTCGCCGGAATGAATAAACCCCGGGAACCCGTCCATCAGGATGCGGTGCCCGCGCTCCGGACGGATCTCGAAGATGATGTTCCAGCGGGCGCCCTCGAGATACCCGGACCAGTTGTTGTGTGCGATCACCGGCCCTCCGTCCCGCGTCCAGCTGCCCGTGGCCACGAAGGCGCTGCAACGGTCCGGCGCGCCGGACTTGCCCTGGCCGTCCAGCCATGCCACGTAATAGCCCAGTTCGATGTTCGCGTTCAGCACCGTCAGGTCGAAGCGATCCGCTTTCAAGCCCGCCTGCGCGAGGCCCTCGCTCATGGCGAGGATCTCGCGCTGGCACTCCTCCGGCACCTTTGGCCAGAGGATCCGCTCCGCCGTCTCCCGGAAGAAGCTCCAGCTTCGCTTCGTGTCATGTTCCAGATTCAGGCGCGTCACCGCGAGGGCGTCTTCAATCTCCTTCGCCAGGAGATGCCCGTGCTGGTAGCCGATCTGCTCCGGCGTTCCTGCCAGGCGGACGGGAATCCAGCCGTTCTTCTTCTCGCCGCGCCACGAACCCGCCAGCCGCGCGTCGGCGGCTTGCTTGCAGGAGGGAAGGGGAACGGCGGCCGCGGAAGCCGCGGCCAGGGTCAGGAATCTTCGCCGCTGCATGCGACCGATGATACCAGCGGCGCGCGGGCAGCGGGGAAGGGAAGGCTCAGTGGCAGCCCTTGCAGGTGAACTTGCGCCCGTGGCACACGGCACAGCCCTCGCGCGGGAAATCCTTGTCTCCGTGCTTGTCGGAAAACTCCGCCGTGTGGTTCGCAGGGCGGAAGTTCGGAGTCGTTTCCACGTGGCACTTCTTGCAGGAGTCCGGCGGCTTGATCTCGCCGTGGCATACCAGGCAATCCGCCATGTGCGGGAAATGCGCGGCAGTCTTCTTGCCATGCGGCACGTCATCGCTCTGCGGAATTCCCCGGTGGCAGGCCGAACAGGGGTCCTGGATTTTCGCCAGCGCCTCCACGGCCGGAGGATCAGGCCCCAGATAGGATTTCGACTTCACAGCCGCCGAAATCAATGCGGCGATATTGCCCATTTCCACATGAATCGCGTGGTTGAACTTGTCCACCCCGCTCTTGTTCGGCTCGCCGATTTCCACTTCGTCATGGCAGGTGACGCACGCCATGTTGTCCGGCAGAAGGTTGTCCTCCGCTTTCGTCGAGGCGGCTGCCTCCTTGTGGCAGTTCTCGCAGGAGGTGACCTGCTGCAGGTGGTATTTGTGGGAAAAGGGTTTGCGGGGCGCGGTCCAGGCTGCGGCCGCGCCCGCCAGAATGAGGACAGGGATCAGGGTCTTGAATACGTGATTCGCCATAGACGGTTGCCTCCGTCATCGGATACCAGGAGGCTGCCGTCCCTGAGCTCGAGCAGCCCGACCGGGCGGCCCCAGACTTCCTTTTTCGACGGATCCAGCATGAATCCCGTGAGGAAATCCTCCGGAGTGCCAGCCGGCCGGCCGTTCTTGAAAGGAATAAAAACGACAGAATAGCCGATCCTTTGCGCCCGGTTCCAGGAACCGTGATAGGCCAGGAACGCGCCTCCCCGGTATCTCTCGGGGAACATCCTGCCCGTGTAGAAACGGGCATCCAGCACTGCCACATGCGCCGGCAGCACCACGTCCGGCACAATCGTCTTCGCTACCAGGTCCGGCCTCTGCCCCTTGTTCCGCGGGTCCTCGTTCGGCCCGGTGTAAGCGTAAGGCCAGCCGTAAAACCCCCCGGGGCGGATCGCGGTGAAGTAGTCCGGCACCAGATCGTCGCCGAGCCCGTCCCGTTCCTGCACCGCCGCCCACAGCGTGTCGGTGCCAGGATACCAGTGGAGCCCGATCGGATTGCGGGTGCCGGTGGCCACAAACTCGCGTCCCGTGCCGTCGGGGTTGAAACGCAGAATCGCCGCGCGGATCTCCGGCTCGCCCGGGCTTACATTGGATTGCGATCCGACGGCCAAATAGAACTTCTCCCCCTTCCGGTCGAACAGAATTGTCCGCGTCCAATGGCCGGTGGCAGCCTCCTTCAGAGGAACGATCTCTTCCGGCTGCGACGCCTCAAGCTTCTTCGAATCATATTTGTAGCGCTTCACCGAGGTCGTCTCGGCCACATACAGGTAGTCCTTCCACAGAGCCAGCCCGAAGGGGCGGTCCAGCCCGTTAAGGATTTCCTTCTTCTCGTCGTCGCTGATCCGGTTGTCGCGGTTGCGGTCCGCCAGGGCAAAGACGCGCCCCTGCCGCGCCGAGTCGGAAAGCAGGATTTCGCCCGAAGGCCCCAGGATCATGTATCTCGGCCTTTCAAAGCCGGAGGCGAATTCCTGAATATCAAAACCGGCTGGCACCTGAAGCCGCGAGCCGTCGGGGCGCTCGATCACCCGCGGAGGGTTCGACGCCGAAGGCGTGTGAAACGGGGGCGGAAGCTTGGGCTGTTGCGCGGACGCAGCCGCAAGGCCCAGCGCGGCTGCCGCAAGCAGGAATCGTGAAGTCGTCATCGTAACCGTATTCTATCCTTCCCTCTGCTGCAGCCGTCTGAACCTCTTTTCATGGAACGGCTGCAATTGAGAATTTCTCCATGCGCGGCCCACTGGGTCCAGAGAAGCCGTGCCGGACCCCGTCGAAACCGTGGATGCGCTGATCCGCCTCTGGCGGCAATCTCCCGCCGGCGCCGCCGCCTACCTTCGCCAGTGCGCTGGCGCCTTTTCGCAACGCGCCGGGGAGCTGGAGAGCCAGCTCGACCTCCTCCTGCCGAACGCCGATTCCCGGTGGCAGGAATCAGCCGGGGAGGAGATGCGCTGGCGCTGGAACCGCTCCGGCTACGTCCTGTTCTGGATCCTGGTGGCCGTGTTGTGCTTCGGGGCGCTTGCCGCCGGCTACTTCCTCGCCCTCAGCGGGTAGCCGCCGTCCCCGCCGAAGCCGCACCGGGCCGCCGTGCTCTGCCGCCCCCTGCCCGGGCGGGTCCGATTACAGTCTTGCGGCTCAGGCCGTCCTGCGCCGCGCCAGGGCTGCCTGCCAGGCCTGCTTGAGCCGCGCCTCCAGCTCCGGCGGAATCTGCGACGGCGCCGCCTGCCCCGCATACCGGTGCGACACTTCGATCGACCGCCGCAGCGACCGCACGAACTCCACGCAAGGCTCGCAGTCCTGGATGTGTTCCTCGATCAGGCGGCAATCCATCTCTTCCAGTTCGCCATCGAGATACTCCGAGAGCCGCGCAAAGATCTCCAGGCAGCGCGGATCGCGCTCCCCTTGCGAATGATGATGCGTGTGGCGGGTCATTTCCGATTTACCTCACCGTTGCCGCCGAGGTACCTGGCCAGGCTCTTCCGCAAGGCCAGCCGCCCGCGGTGCAGTCTCTGCTTCACCACATCCACGCTGAGATCCAGGATCTCAGCGGTTTCAGCCGTCGACAGTCCTTCGACGTCCCGCAGCAGGACCACCGGCCGGTAGGTTTCCGGCAGATCGCGCAGCGCCTTCTCCAGCTCGGCGTTGAGCTCCGCCCGCAGCAGCTTCTGCTCGGGCAACTCCCCGCGGTCTTCCAGCTGCGCCGAACGCGCGACATCTTCGGTGCCTGGCAGCAGTTCGTCCAGTGAAAGCTCGCGCTCGGGCGCGAAGACGCTCCGGCGCCGCTTCATCAGGCAGAAATTCTTGGCGATCCGGAACACCCACGCCCGCACGCGCGCGGGGTCCTGCAACTGGTCGAAGTTTTCAAAGACCTTCAGGAGAGTCTCCTGCGCCACCTCTTCGGCGTCTTCCCGCTGCCCGCACATCAACCAGGTGTACTGGAACACGCGGTGCTGGATGCTCTCCACGAATGGGGTGAATGCCGAGGCGTCGCCTTCCAACAGACGCCGCGCCCATTCGACTTCCGGCGCCGCGGCGGCAGGAGGGGGCGAGGGTGTGGGCACCCTTCTATGGTATGCCGCTCCCGCTGGTCCCGCGGCTTGGCCGGCGCTCTGACGGGGAGCGCCGGCCCGGATCCACAACTTTCAGAAGCACAGATGCGGGTCGCGCCGGAAGGTGACCGGCGGCCCGTGTCATCTCCCGCTCGTGCGGGCCACGCAATTTCCGCGCAGGACGCATGTCACGGCGCAAAAACTGCCGCATCTTGGGGGATGTGCGGAAACCCATTCTCACTCTCGTGCTGATCGGGTGGACGGCGTCCGGACAGACGCCGCTCACGCTCCGGGACGCAGTGAAGCAAGCCCTTGGCCGCCACCCTTCGCTGGAAGCCGCCGATGCGCGCATCGAGGCTGCCGGAAGCCGTGTGGGCCAGGCCCGTTCCGGCTACCTGCCGCGCGTCCAGTACATGGAAAACCTCATGCGGGGCAACAACCCCGTCTATGTCTTCGGAGCCCTGCTGACGCAGCGCCAATTCACCGCCGCCAATTTCGATATCGCCCGCCTCAACCGCCCCGATGCGCTCAACAATTTCCAGAGCATGATCACCGCCGAGCAGCTCATTTATGATTTCGGCGGCGTGAAAAATGGCGTCAAAGCCGCGGAAATCGGGAAGAAAATGACCGAGGCGGAGAAGCGCACCGCCGAGCTGAACCTCATTGCCCATGTGGCCCGCGCCTACCACGGGGTGACGCTGGCTACGCAGGCTCTCGAGGTGGCCCGCGAGGCCCTGAAGACCGCGGAAGCCGACCTCCAGCGCGCCCGGACCGTCCGCGACGCAGGCCTGGCCACCGAGGCCGACGTGCTCGCCGTGCAGGTCCACGCCGCCGCCATGAAGGAACAAGTGATCCGCCGGGAGGCGGATCTGAAGGTCGCCCGCGCCGCGCTGAACGAGGCCCTCGGCCTGCCGCTGGACACGCCTCAAGAGCTGGCCACGCCGCTCCGGCCCGCGCCGCCGGTGGAAGCCGCCAGCCCGGATCTGCGGCCCGAGATCGAACAGATCCGCCTCGCACGCCAGGCTGCCGAGGCGCAATCCCGCAGCGCCCGCGCCGGCTATCTGCCGCAAATCGCTTTCCGCGCCACCGTGGAAGCCGACCGCCAGGAGTTCTTCAACAAGGGCGGCGGCAACTGGCTCGTCATGGGTTCGGTCCGCTGGAACCTGTTTGACGGAAACCGGACGCGCCAGACCGTCGCCGAGGCGCGCGCCATGGCCTCAGCCGCCGCCGCCACCGAAAAGCAGTACTCCAACGCCCTGAGGCTGGAGCTGACCAAGGCGCTCGCCGACTTTGACGCCGCCACCGAACGCATCGCCGTCACCGAAGCGGGCGTCGCCCAGGCCGAAGAGAGCCTGCGCATCATTCGCAATCGCTATTCAAACGGCCTGGCGACTGTGACCGAACTGCTCCGCGCGCAGACGGCGCTGCTCGATGCGAAGACCCGCCGCCTCGCCGCTATCCACGATCAGCGGCTGGCGGCTGTGGAAGTGGAAAGATCTGCCGGAAAACTGAATGGAGATTCGAATGTTCTCGACTAACGCCAGGCTGGCCGGATTCTCCGGCCTGATCGTGATCACCGCCGCCGGTCTCGCCGCCTGCGGCGGCGCCAAGGAGCCCGCCCGGAAGGCAGAGGCCCTGCCGCCGGTGCGCGTCCAGACGGTGAAGCTCGCCGAGGAGACGGTCCCGGAGATTTACGAGGCCACGGGCACCGTGCGGGCCCGCGTTTCCAGCGTGGTCGGCGCGCGCGTCATGGGATACCTGCGCGAGGTGCGCGTCCAGGCGGGCGACGCGGTGCAGCCGGGCCAGGTGATCGCCGTCATCGAGGCGCGCGAGATCGACAGCGGCCTCAAGCAGGCGGAAGCGGCGCGCGAAGAGGCGCGCAGCGCGCTGCCCGAAGTGGCGAGCGCCATCGCCGCGGCGCGCGCGCAACTGGAGCTGGCCGAAGCCACGCACCGGCGCATGAAGTCGTTGTTCGACCAGAAGTCGATCACGCAACAGGAATTCGACGAAGCGGAAGCGCGGCTGCGGATGGCGCGCGCCAACCACGAAATGGCGCTGGCGAAGAAGGCGCAGCTCGAGCAGAAGATCCGGCAAGCGGACTCGGCGGTGGCGCAGGCGGCGGCGATGAAGGGCTACATGGAGATCACGGCGCCCTTCCGGGGCGTGGTGGTCGAACGCAAGGCGGAAGCCGGCATGCTGGCGGCCCCCGGCATGCCCATCGCCGTGATCGAACAGTCGGCCGGCTACCGGCTGGAGGCCGCGGTCGAGGAAGGACGCCTCGGCCACATCCGCCCCGGCATGGGCGTGGAAGTCGTGCTCGACGCGCTCGGCGCGCCGCAGCAGGGCCGTGTCGAGGAGATCGTTCCCGCGCTCGATCCCGGCTCGCGCTCCTTCACCGTGAAGATCGCGCTGTCCGGCGGCCTGCTGCACAGCGGCATGTTCGGCCGCGCCCGCTTCGCCCTCGGCGAACGGAAAGCCCTGCTGGTGCCCCCCTCTGCCATCGTCCGGCAAGGACAGGTGGAACAGGTTTATCTCGTCGAGAACGGCGCCGCGCGGGCGCGCCTCGTCACCACCGGAGCCGCGCACAGCGGCCGGATTGAGGTTCTCACCGGGCTTCGCCCCGGTGACGCCGTCGTCGTTGCGCCCCCCGCCAATCTCCGCGATGGAAGCCCCGTTGAGGTGAGGCCGTGACCATGCCGAACGACAAGCCCCGCTACGGTCTGGCCGGGCGCATGGCGCATGGCTGGATCAACTCCAAGCTCACGCCGCTGTTCATCGTGGCCTCGCTCCTCGTCGGCGCGTTCTCCGTCCTCATGCTGCCCCGCGAGGAGGAGCCGCAGATCATCGTCCCCATGATCGACGTCATGGTCTCCATGCCGGGCGCCAGCGTCAAGGAGGTGGAAGAGCGCGTCACCCGCCCCATGGAGAAGCTGCTCTGGGAGATCCCCGGCGTCGAGTACATCTACTCGACCACCTCCCCGGGCGCCTCGCTCGCCATCGTCCGCTTCAAGGTCGGCCAGAACGAAGAGGACGCCATCGTCCGTCTCAACCAGAAGCTGCACGCCAACTATGACCTCATCCCGCCCGGCGCCAGCCAGCCGCTGATGAAGCCGCGCTCCATCGACGATGTGCCGATCCTCGCCCTCACCTTCCACTCCTCGCATTACGACGACTTTCAGTTGCGCCGGATCGCCGCGCAGGTTCATGACGAAGTCAAGCAGGTTCCCGACGTCAGCGAGGTCAAGATCATCGGCGGGCAGCGCCGGGTGCTGAAGGTCACGCTCGACGCCACCCGGCTTGCTGCCTTCCAGCTCGCTCCGCTGCAGGTGGCGGGCGCTCTCGGCATTTCCAACCAGAAGCTGCCCGCCGGCACGGCTGCCGCGGGCAACGTGGAGACTGTGCTCGAAGCCGGCAGCTGGATCCGCTCGGCCGAGGACGCCGCCGGACTGGTTGTCACCGTCTACAACGGGCGCCCCGTCTATCTGCGCGACGTCGCCAGGGTTGAGGATACCGGCGAGGATCCCGTCCAATATGTGCAGTTCGCAAGCCAGGGGCGCTTCGAGCCCGCCGTCACTCTCTCTGTGGCCAAACGCAAGGGCACCAACGCCATCGTCGTCGCAGAGCACGTCCTTGAGCGGGTCGAGGCCCTGAAGGGCGCCACCATTCCGTCCGACGTCGCGGTCGACATCACGCGGCATTACGGAGAGACCGCCGAAGAGAAGTCCGACGAGCTGCTCTTCCACATGGGGATCGCCGTGGTCAGCGTCACCTTGCTGATCGCCTTTGTCCTCGGCTTCCGCGAATCCCTGATCGTCTTCATCGCCATTCCCGTCACGCTCGCGCTCACGCTCACCGTCTTCTATCTTTACGGGTACACGCTGAACCGCATCACGCTTTTCGCGCTGATCTTCTCCATCGGCATCCTCGTCGACGACGCCATCGTGGTGGTGGAGAACATCGTCCGCCACGCGCGCCTGCCCCACAACGCGGGCCGCCCCATCGCCGATGTGGCGGTCGAGGCCGTGGATGAAGTGGGCAACCCCACCATCCTCGCCACTCTGACCGTCATCGCCGCCATCCTGCCCATGGCCTTCGTCAGCGGGCTGATGGGGCCCTATATGCGGCCGATTCCCATCGGCTCCAGCGCGGCCATGGTCTTCTCGCTCATCGTCGCCTTCCTGGTCACGCCGTGGGCGGCGATCCGCATCCTCAAGAAAGACTCGGGCCACGGCCACGACCACACCGAGGACCGCTTCACCGTGTTCTACCGCAAGGTGATGGACCGCCTCATTCACCTTCCCTTCTACCGCTACGGATTCCTTGCGCTGGTCACCGTGCTTCTGCTCGGCTCCATGTCGCTCGTCTACATCGAGTTCGTGAAGGTGAAGATGCTGCCCTTCGACAACAAGAGCGAGTTCCAGGTCATCATCGACATGCCCGAGGGCACCACGCTCGAAGAGACCGCGCGCGTCACCCGCCTGCTGGCCGAAAAGACTTTCGAGCAGCCGGAAGTCGTCAACGTCCAGACCTATGTCGGAACGGCTGCCCCGTACAACTTCAACGGGTTGGTCCGCCACTACTTCCTGCGCCGGGGGGCGAACGTCGCCGACATCCAGGTGAACCTCGTCGGCAAGAAGGAGCGCGACCTTCAGAGCCACGACATCGCCAAGAAAGTTCGCGAGCGGCTTCTCCCCGTCGCCCGCCAGTACGGCGCGCGCATCAAGGTGGCCGAGGTGCCGCCCGGCCCGCCCGTTCTTCAGACGCTGGTTGCCGAAATCTACGGCCCCACGGCCGAAGGCCGGGAGAAACTCGCCGGGCAGATCCTGAAGATTTTCGATGAAACCCCGGGCGTCGTCGACGCCGACTGGTACGTCGAAGATCCCCAGCCCCGGCAGGTGTGGCGCGTCGACCGCGTCAAGGCCGCACTGCATGGCGTCTCCGCCGACGATGTGGCCAAGACCATGATGGCCGCTTCCAGCGGCCTCACCACCGGACTCATGCACTTCGAGCAGGCGAAGGAGGACATACCCATCGTCGTCAGGCTGGACCGCGCCACGCGCAGCGATCTGGAGCGCCTGAAGAGCCTTCGTGTCATGGGCCGGGCAGGGAACCTCGTCCCCTTGAGCGAGATCGTCACTGTCGAGCAGACTACGAGCGAGAAGAACATCTATCACAAGAACCTGATGCCGGTAACCTACGTCACCGCCGATGTCGCCGGCATCATGGAGAGCCCCGTCTACGCCATCCTGGCGCTGGGCCCGAAGATCGCCAAGCTCGACATCGGACAAGGGTACGAGATCGAGCAATACACTGCGCGCCAGCCGGGCGACGAGTCGCGCTACGCCATGAAGTGGGACGGCGAATGGCACATCACTTACGAGGTCTTCCGCGATCTCGGCATCGCCTTCGCCGCCGTGCTGGTGCTGATCTATGTGCTGGTGGTGGGCTGGTTCGAGAGCTTCCTGACGCCGATCATCATCATGGCCGCCATCCCCTTCTCGCTGGTCGGCATTCTGCCCGCGCACGGGCTCCTGAACGCCTTCTTCACCGCCACTTCGATGATCGGCTTCATCGCCGGCGCCGGCATCGTGGTGCGCAACAGCATCATCCTGGTTGACTTCATCGAGCTGCGCCTGAAGGAGGGCATGCCGCTGGACACGGCGGTCATCGACGCCGGCGCGGTCCGCTTCCGTCCGATGATGCTCACCGCCGCCGCCGTCGTCGTCGGCAGCGCCGTGATCCTGTTTGACCCGATCTTCCAGGGACTGGCCATCGCGCTGATGGCGGGCGAAATCGCCTCGCTGCTGCTGTCGCGCGTCACCGTCCCCATTGTCTACTACATCTTTCACCTCAGAGGGAGCAAACAACCATGACCGTTGAAAGGCTGTTGCGAATGATCGCCGGGTTCTTCATCCTGTTGAGCCTGGTTCTCAGCGTTTACCACGACCAGCGCTGGCTCTGGTTCACCGCCTTCGTCGGGCTGAACCTGTTCCAGAGCGCCTTCACCAACTGGTGCCCGATGATGACGATTCTGCGCAAGGCGGGCGTCAAGGGCTAAGAGGAGCTTCGAAGCGCGCCTGGCATCGTCCGCCGGGCGCGCTTGGCTGGTCTGTCCGGGGAGAGCCTCCTCAGGCGGATTGCAGATTCAACAACCCTTTCAGCCGCGCCCGCAGTGAGGATTGGTGGCGCTGAATCTCGACGCCCGCCAGCGAGGCGGCGAATTCGGTGAAGGCGCGCGCCAGCGGCGTCTCTTGCGCCAGCGGCGCGGCCTCCAGGATCGACTCCGACACGGACCGGTAATCGTTCGGGAACACGAAAGCCACCCGCCTGCCCAAAGCCTGTTCGATCTCCCCCGCCTTCGGGGTTTCCTTCGCCGCGCGGTTGACCACCATGCCGATCCGTTCCGCTTCCACTCCCAGCCGCCCCAGTTCCTCCAGCCGTTGCATGGCCAGCTTCAGCGAGGGCAACTCGGCTGTGCATACAGGAAACACCTGCTTCGAGCGCCGGACCAGCTCCACCGTCGCCGGGTTGATCAACTCCGGCAGGTCGGCCAAAATCAGATCGTACTCGCCGCGTACAAAGTTCAGCAGCTGAAAGTAGTGCACCCACTCTGGCGGCTCGGCGTCCAGCGCCCGAGTCGAAAGAAGGAAGTCGACACCGTGTTTGCTGGCGAGGTTCCGGCGCAGGATGAAAGAGTCCAGGTTCGCCGCCGAGGCCAGCACACTCTGGATCCCGCCCGTCGGCGTCACGCCCAGCATGAGCCCCATCACGCTGCTGCGCAGGTCGGCGTCGATCACCAGCACCCGCTTGCCCAGCCGTGCCGCTGCCAGCGCCGTGTGCAACACCACCGTGGAGCAGCCGCTGCCTGCCTTCGAAGGCAGGAACGAATGCAGGCTCTGCTCCAGCCCGCCATGGTGCGCCTCCATCGCCTCCCGGATCGTGACCCGCAATTCCTCGGGCGAGCAATCCGGCGCCGCCAGCCCTGCCGCCCCCAGGTGCCGTGCCAGCAGGCGCGCCTCGGCGTTGCAGCCTATCCCGATCACCGGGGTCTCCGGCGACAGTTCCTTCACACGCGCCATGCACTCCAGCGCCGTCTGCCCCCCGGTCAGGTCCACGAACACCAGGTCCGGCAGAAGGCTGTGAATCAGCCGCGCCAGTTCGTAGCCGCCCGGCGGCGCAGGCAACTCCCTCATCACCGTCACTTGCCCTGTGGCGGCGAGCATGGACCGGATCAGCGGCGCCGATTCGGTGTTTCCCAGGATGACGACCGCATTGAACACCTGTCGCCTCGGCCAGAACCCGGGTTCTGGCTACTCTTCATATCGTCAGAATGGATGTAAAGATTAGCCCCCAGGCTCAAACCGCCGTGAGCCGCTGCTCCTCTTCCCGGGTGTCACGCCGGCCCGCCGCCTGCATCTTGCCCCTTGCTGGATCATGTACACTCCTCAATGAGGTTCCATCCCTATGGACATCGCGCTGGACATTCACCGGTTGCATTTCGCCTTCACCGTCACGTTCCACTATCTTTTCGTCCAGCTCACCCTCGGCCTTGCGCTGTTGATCTTCATCCTGAAGACGCTCGCGCTCAAGACCGGCGATGAGCACTACAACCAGGCGGTCCGCTTCTGGGCCAAGATCTTTGCCGTCAACTTCGCTCTGGGCGTGGTCACCGGCATCCCCATGGAGTTCCAGTTCGGAACCAACTGGTCGCGCTTTTCCAAGGCAGCCGGCGGCGTCATCGGCCACACGCTGGCGATGGAAGGGCTCTACGCCTTCTTCCTCGAGAGCTCTTTCCTCGGGCTGCTCCTTTACGGCGAGAAAATCCTCGGCCGCGTAGGGCACTGGTTCGCGGCCCTGGCCGTCTGGCTCGGCAGCTGGCTTTCCGGCTACCTGATCGTCGCCACCAACGCCTGGATGCAGCGGCCCACCGGCTACCGCCTCGGCCCCGGCGGCGAGATCCTGCTCGACAGCTGGTGGTCGCTCGTCTTCAACGACTGGGCCCTCTGGCAGTACGCGCACACCATCACCGGCGGCGTCATCACCGGCGCCTTCGTCATGTCCGGCGTCGGCGCGCTCTATCTGCTGCTGAAGAAGCAGGAAGACTTCGCCCGCACCTTTCTGCGGCTCGGTGTCACCGTGGGGGTGATCGCCTCCATCGTCGCCCTGTTCCCCACGGGCGACCAGCAGGGCATGCTCGTCGCCAGGCACCAGCCGGCCACCCTGGCCGCCATGGAGGCCCACTTCACCACGGGAGAAGCCGCCCCCATGTTCATTCTTGGCCAGCCGGACGTCGAGCGCCGCCGCATCGACAATCCGTTCCTGGTTCCCGGCATGCTCAGCTTCATCACGTCCAAGCGCTGGGACGCCGAGGTCAAGGGCCTGGACGCCTTCTCGCAGGACCAGTGGCCGACCAACATCCCGCTGCTGTACTACGGTTTCCACATCATGGTCGGCCTGGGCACCATCTTCATCGCCATCATGGCGATCAGCTTCATCCAGCTGCGCCGCGGGAAGCTGTTCGAATCCCGGCCGCTGCTGTGGATTCTGCTGTTTGCCTCGCCGCTGCCGTATGTAGCCAACACCGCCGGGTGGATGACGGCCGAGCTCGGCCGCCAGCCCTGGCTGATTTACGGCCTGATGCGCACCACTGAGGGCAGCTCGGCCCACGTCAGCAGCGGCAACGCCATGTTCACGCTGCTCGGTTTCATGGGCATGTACACGCTGCTGCTGATGCTCGGCCTGTTCATGATCTGGCGCGAAATCGATCATGGGCCCCGCCCGGCGCAGGCGCCCGCTCCGGCAGCGCCACTGCCTGCCGCCCAAGTCTGAAGGAGGTGCACGAACATGCTTCCCGTTCTCTGGTTCTGGATCGTCGCCGTCATGATCGCCATGTACGTCGTGCTCGACGGCTTTGACCTCGGCGCCGGCGCCATCCATCTGGCCGTCGCCCGCAATGACGAAGAGCGCCGCATGATGCTGCGCTCCATCGGCCCCGTGTGGGACGGCAACGAGGTCTGGCTGCTGGCCGGCGGCGGCGCCCTCTATTTCGCTTTTCCCGCCCTGTATGCCAGCAGCTTCAGCGGCTTCTATCTCCCGTTGATGGTCGTGCTGTGGCTGCTCATTCTGCGCGGGACTTCGGTAGAGTTCCGCTCCCACATCCGCAACGACGTCTGGCGGCCCATGTGGGACGTCATTTTCAGCGCCTCCAGCCTGCTGCTGGCCGTCTTCTTCGGGGCCGCCCTCGGCAATGTCGTCCGAGGCGTGCCGCTCAACCAGGAAGGCGAATTCTTCCTGCCTCTCTGGACGAACTTCCAGCCGGGGCCCGAGCCCGGCATCCTCGACTGGTACACGATCCTGGTCGGTGTTTTCGCCCTCTGCACGCTGGTTCAGCACGGAGCGCTGTGGGTCGCCTACAAGACGCCGGACCCGGTCCGGGAGCGGTCGCGCGCCATTGCGCGATTCTGCTGGTATGCCGTGGCCGCCCTCACGGTCCTGGTCACCATCGTCAGCTTCCGCATCCAGCCCCACCTTGCGGACAGCTTCTCGAAGTGGCCCGCGGGCTACGTGTTTCCGGCGCTCGCCGTCGCCTCGCTCGCCGCGGTATTCGTCTTCCAGCGCCGTCAGGACGACCTCAAGGCCTTCCTTGCCTCGGCGCTCTACATCGTGGGGATGCTCACCAGCGTCGTCTTCGGCGTCTTCCCGATGGTGTTGCCCGCCAACTCCGACCCTGCGCTGAGCCTGACGATCTACAACGCCAGCGCCCCGGAATACGGCTTGCGCGTCGGGCTGTGGTGGTTCACTCCGGGAATCCTCATCGCCGCCTTCTACTTCTGGTTCCTGTACCGGCGCTTCGCCGGCAAGGTCCGGATCGAATCCGAAGGCTACTGATGGCTGCTTTGCGCCGGGCGGCGCCCCGTGTCAGTGCCGCTCGGCGCCTGGCGCCGGAACGCGCTGCGGCAGGATCGAGAAGAACTCGACGATCCGCTTCTTCTGCTGCGCCTGCGGCGCCTCCTCGCCCTTGATCCCCAGAATCGAGTCCGCCAGCGCCTGAAACTGTTTGCCGAGTTCGGAGGTCGGCTCCACGGCGCGCCCGTCCTGCAACGCCGCATGCACGCCCTGATAGTCGTTCTGGAACGTGTAGGCGACCGGCACCCCCAGCAGGCTCTCGATCTGCGCCACCGTCACCAGGCTCCTGCGGTGATAACGGTTCAGCAGCACGCGTACGCGGTCAGCCAGGTCCAGCCGGTGCAGGAACGCCAGCTTTTCCCGCGCCAGGTGCAGCGACGGAATCTCCGGCGTCACCACCATGAACACGTTCTTCGATTCGTGCATGACCTCGATGGAATACTTCTCGAGGTTGCCCGACACGTCCACGCACACCGTGCGGTAGTTCCGCCGCGCGAAGTCCAGGATCCGCCGGATCTGGTCGGCGTCGATCCGGAAGTCCGGGTTCAGCCGCCCGCTGTGCACCACGTCGATACCCGCCTTTTGGCACACGATCTGCCCCCAGATCGATTCATCCAGCCCGTGGGCGTTCTCCGCCGCGTCCACCACACAGTGCGTGTTCGACAGCTTCAGCATGAACCCGACGATTCCGCTGGAAAGGTCCATGTCCAGCAGCAGCACCTCCCCCTGCTTGCGCCGCCCCAGCGCCACCGCCGCGTTCATCGCCACCGTCGACGTGCCGACGCCCTGCTTGCTCGGCAGGAAACAGTACACATGTTCCGTCGCGTCCACCAGCACCGGGATGTCCCTTACCAAGGACGCAATCCGCGCCGCCGCCTCCTGCAGCTCCTTCGGATCGAAAGGCATCGCCAGGCACTCGCGGATCCCTGCCCGCATCGCCTCCAGCAGCGAAGCAGGATCCAGCGCGCGGCTCAGCGCCGCCACCTGCACTCCCGGAGCTTGCGCCTTCAGCACCTCCAGCGTCTCCAGCGCCTTCGGCAGATCCTCGATGCTCAGGAACACCACGTGCGGCACGCTCGACCGCACCATGCGCATCAGTTCCAGCGAGTCCGGGTACTTCCGGATCTCCCGGATGATCTGAAGCCCTCCCACAGCTGCCACGGCTTCGTCAAATCGCGCGGAAACCTCCGCGTCGGGACAGATGACCGCTCCCCTCAATACCATGTTCTCTTCACCCACCCTCGACTCTAGCCGCGCAATCCGTCCAGTTCAATCCGCAAATCAACCGAGGTTTGGGCAATCACCTGAGGGCTGTGCTAGGGGATTTCCCCGCCTTCCCGCGCCTATACCCCGCGCCGGTTTCCGTAAAGAAAAACGTGCAATCGCGGACAGTAACGGAATCCCGTCTCCTTGCACGCCTCCACAACCCACAAAGACGCCTCGCGCAGCCGCTGCTCGTCCACGCCTTCCGGCATCAGCAGCACCCGGTCCGCCGGCGCCCCCAGGCGCCCGGCCAGCTCCCGGGCTTCCTCCAAATCCTCCTGCCGGCTCACCACAAACTTGAGCTGGTACTCGTAGCGCTCCATCAGCCGCCCGATCACATCCAGCCGCAGCCGGGAGCGCTCGTGCATCTCCACCCACCTGCCCCCTTCGATGCCATGCGGCGTCGAATTGCCGAGCTTCGGGCTGATGCTCATCAGGTCGCATTCCACCGGCTGGTCCACCGTGCCCGCCGTTTCGATGGTGATGTGCCGCCCCAAGTCCCTCAGCGCCCGCGTCAGCGGCACCACGTCGGCAAAGATCATCGGCTCACCGCCGGTCAGCACAACGTGCCGCAGCCGCGACTGCCCTGCCCGCTCCGCCAACTGCTCCACTGTCCACTCCTCCCCTTCCGGCGCCCAGGAGGCGTAAGGGGTGTCGCACCATGAGCACCTCAGGTTGCAGCCCGAAGCCCGGACAAACAGCGAGGGCACGCCCGCCAGCAAGCCCTCGCCCTGGATCGATTCGAAGATCTCGCTGATCCTCACCGTTCCGCCTCTCCGGCATAGCGCAGCGGGTCTTGCACTCCCGCTTCCGCGAAGCCCGCCTTCCGCAGGAGGCATGAATCGCAATGTCCGCACGCGAGGCCGCCCACCGGATCGTAGCAGCTGTGCGTCAATGAATAGTCCACGCCCAGCTCGAGCCCCAGCCGGATGATCTGCGCCTTGCTCAGCTCGATCAGCGGCGTGTGGATCTGCAGCCGCTGCCGCCCCTCGACGCCTGCTCTGGTTGCCAAATTGGCCATCTGCCCGAAGGCGCGAATGAACTCCGGGCGGCAGTCCGGGTAACCGGAGTAATCCACGGCGTTCACGCCGATGTAGATGTCCTCCGAGCCCAGTACTTCTGCCCATGCCAGTGCAATGGCGAGAAACACGGTGTTGCGCGCGGGCACATACGTGACCGGGATTTCGGCCGCGTGGATCCTGCGGTCCTTCGGCACCTCGATGTCGGCTGTAAGCGCCGATCCGCCGAAGGCGCGCAGGTCGATCCGGAACACGCGGTGCTCCGCGGCGCCCAGATGCTGCGCCACGCGAGCTGCTGCTTCCAGCTCGACATGGTGCCTCTGCCCGTAATCGAACGTCAGGGCGTAGGTGCGGAATCCGTCCCGCCGCGCGCACGCCAGCGCCGTTGCCGAATCCAGACCGCCGCTCAGCAGGCAAACCGCGCGCTTCATTCCGCCAGATCCTCCGGCAGTCTCCGGCTCAGCAGCCACCCGAGCACCGGAAACACGAGCAGCGACGCCAGAGCCGCGTGCAGCGACGTTCTGTCGGCCAGCCAGCCTGTCAGCGGCACGAACACCATCCCCGCCGCGCCCCACGCGAATCCCATCAGCAGCGCCGATACGGTGCCCGCCTGCTCCGGCACGAGCCGCTGCGCCACGGTCACGTTCACCGGGATGGTGAACAGCAGCACCAGTCCGCCGGCCACCAGGAATATGACGCCCCAGGACGAGTCTGTGAGGAAAAACACGCTCATCAGCGGCGCCGACCACAGGAAGGAGTGCGCAATCACTCGCTTGGGTCCGAACCACGCCGAAAGCTGTCCGCCCAGAATGCCCCCCACGGCTCCGGCTGTCAGGTATGCCGTCAGCACATAAGCCGCCTGGTGCAGGCTGAAGCCGCGTTCGCGGCTCAGGTAGAGAACCAGAAACTGAGCGAACACTACTTGCACGGCCGACCGGAAGAACACGCCGAAATAGAGGATTGCCAGCGTGCGCCACGCCGTCCGGAGCGGCTTCAGGTCAAACCCCCGCGCTTCCTTTTGCTCGCCGGCGGGCGGTCTCACCACTGCAATGCAGGCCGCCGATACCAGGACGCCCGGCACAGCCGCCCAGACCAGCCGCTCGAAGCCGAACCGGGTGATGAATTCCTTGAAAAACACCGGCGCCACTGCGATGCCCAGCGTTCCGGCGCTGATGAATACAGCCATCCACCGCGCCCGGTGCGACGCCATCCCGGCGGCGGCCCAGGAAGACGCCTGCGGGTGGAATGCGCTCACGCCCGCCCCGCCCAGCGCCATCAGCGCAAGGGCCGGCCCGTAGGCGGGCGCCAGCGCGCCCGACAGAATGAACACGCCTGCCACGGCCGGTCCCAATGCCGAAAACAGCGGCGTGCGGTAGCGGTCGGACAGGAACCCGTACAGCGGCTGCGTCACCGAGCTGCTGAACACCAGCAGCCCGCCCAGCAGCCCCGCCTGCGCCAGTGTCAGTCCCAGCCGTTCGATCAGAAATGGCTGAAGAACGCCCAGGCTGCCCGAGTACAAATCCACAAAGAAATGTCCCAGGGATAGCAGCCCAAGCGTCACCGCGCCCGTGCGCAGCCGTTCGACTGCGCGCGGAACGGCGAATGCCGGGGAGGAAGCGCTCATGGCGGGGATCAACTTCAGTATAGCGTCCGCCCTCAAGGCGCCCTGCGCTGTGCTAGCCTTTCGCCATGAGCAAGTTCTCGGTGCTGCTGCTGGCAGGTTTCGCTTTCGCCGCATCGCCGGCGCTGGCCCAGTATGACGAGTTCGGCGGCGACGTTCCTTACGTTCCCACCCCGCCTCCCATCGTCGAGGCCATGCTCAAGCTCGGCAAGATCCAGCCCTCCGACTTCGTCATCGATCTCGGCTGCGGCGACGGCCGCATCGTCGTCATGGCCGCCGAGAAATTCGGCGCCCGGGGCATGGGTTTCGATCTGAACCCCCAACGCATCGCCGAGGCGAAGGAAAACGCCCGGAAAGCCAACGTCGAGGACCGGGTCGAATTCGTGGAGAAAAATCTCTTTGAAGCGGATGTCAGCAAGGCCACCCTCGTCACCCTCTATCTGCTTCCCGACGTCAACCTCCGCCTGCGCCCCAAGCTCCTCCGGGAGCTCCGCACCGGCGCCCGCATCGTCAGCCACAGCTTCGACATGGGCGACTGGAAGCCCGACAAGAAGATCGAAGTCAACGGCAAGACGCTCTACTTCTGGGAAGTCACCGAGAAGGCCAAGCGCGATTTCGGCGGAGAGTAAACCGTTGCCGCCCTCTTTCCCCGGGCGCCCGGCTTCCGCTTGTCACTCCAACCGGAGTTTTGCATCTAGATTGCTACAATACTAGGTGCCTATGGCCGCCCAGCCGCCGAAATACAAGCCCAATCCGAAACTTCCCCGCCAGGCGCTGCCGCTGCTCGACCCCGAACGGCGCCGCCGCAGCGCCGACGAAGTCGCCCTCGGCTTCACTCCCGAACAGGCCCAAACCGAGGCCCTCCGCTGCCTGCAGTGCCAGAAACCCGCCTGCATCGAAGCCTGCCCTCTTCACATCGACATCAAGCGGTTCATCGCCCGCATCGTGGAAGGCGACTGGCAGGGCGCGCATGACGTCATCAGTGAACAGAGCCCCTTCCCGGGCGTTTGCGGTCGCGTCTGCCAGCATGAGTTGTTCTGCGAGAACGCCTGCATCGTCGCCAAGAAGTGGGACCCCGTAGCCATCGGCTCGCTCGAGCGTTTCGCCGCCGATCACGCCCGGCTCCGAATGAAGGAGCTTGCCGGCAGCTATCCGAAGCCCACCGGCAAGAAGGTCGCCTTGGTTGGCTCCGGTCCTGCTTCGCTCATTGCCGCCTACGACCTGGTCCGGCTCAACTACCGCGTCACCGTGTTTGAGGCGCTCCATCAGCTCGGCGGCGTCATGGCATACGGCATCCCCAACTTCCGCCTGCCCCGCGAGATTCTCCACGAGGAGATCGCCCGGCTCCAGAACATGGGTGTCGAGTTCGTGCCGGACTTCATCGTCGGCCGCACGGCCACGCTGGAGGACCTTTTCGAGGAGGGCTACGAGGCCGTCTTTGTCGGCACCGGCGCCGGGCTGCCCTACCTGATGGGCATCCCCGGCGAGAACCTCATCGGCGTCTACACGGCCAACGAGTTCCTGACGCGCGTCAACCTGATGGAGGCGTACAAGTTTCCTGATTCGCCCACGCCCGTGCGCGTTGGCCGCCACACGATTGTCGTCGGGGGAGGCAACTCCGCCATGGATGCTGCCAGGTGGGCCGTGCGTCTGGGGAGTGAAGTGACCATCCTTTACCGCCGCGGACGCGCCGAACTCAAGGCGCGGCTCGAAGAGATCGATCATGCCGAGGAGGAAGGCGTCCGCTTCGAGTTTCTCGCCGCGCCCGTCGCTCTGTATGGCGACGACAACGGCTTCGTCCGCGAGATGGAGTGCATCCGCATGGAGTTGGGCGAGCCCGACGAGAGCGGCCGCCGCGCCCCCGTTCCGGTCCCGGGATCCGAATTCCGAATCCCGGCCGAGACCGTGATCGCCGCCATCGGCCAGGCGCCCAACCCCACGCTCCAGAAGTCCACGCCGCAATTGGTCACCCGGCGGGGGAAGATCGTGATCAACGAGTGGGGCGAGACGTCCATCCCGCGCGTCTTCGCCGGCGGCGACGTCGTGCGCGGCGGCTCCACGGTGATCCTTGCCATGAAAGACGGCCGCGCCGCCGCCCGCGCCATCCACGAAGCGCTGAGCGGCGAGCGCCAGCTGCAGGAGGTGGAAGCGTGAGTGCGCGCATCCTGTCCAAACGCCTGCTTGCTCCGGAGATCACGCTGCTCGAAGTGGAAGCGCCGCGCATCGCGCGCCGCTGGCGCGCCGGCCAGTTCATCATCATCCGGCCCTTGGCGCACAGCGAGCGCATCCCGCTGACGATCGTCGCCTCCGACTCCGAACGGCAGTCCATCACCATGGTCATTCAGGCCGTCGGCAAGACCACCCGCGAAGCCGTCTCGCTCGAGCCGGGCGACGCGCTCTGCGACCTGGTCGGCCCTCTGGGGGAGCCGGCTGAAATCTGCACCGGCGAGCGCGTTCTGTGCATGGCGGGCGGCGTCGGCGTCGCCGAACTGCTTCCCGTCGCCCGCGCTTACAAGGAAGCCGGCAACAGGGTGGTCGCGCTTTGCGGCGCGCGTTCGGACAATTACCGGATTCTCGACGAGGAGCTCCGCGCCTGCTGTGACGAGCTGCACTGGGCCACCGACGACGGCTCGTTCGGCTTCCACGGCAACGTGGTTCAGCTTCTCTTGAGCCTCGCCGGCCCCGGCGCCTTCGCCGAAGGCCACGTTATCGGCCCCATCCCGATGATGAAGGCCGCCGCCGAGGCCACCCGCGGCTGGGGGCTCAAGCTCCATGCCAGCCTGAACCCCATCATGATCGACGGCACCGGCATGTGCGGCGGCTGCCGCGTCACTGTGGGCGGCCAGGTCCGCTTCGCCTGCGTCGACGGCCCCTGCTTCGATGCCCACCAGGTGGACTTCGACGAGATGACCCGCCGCAACCGCGCCTACCGCGAGATGGAGCTGGAAGCTCTCAAACACGACTGCCGGCTCGGCCTCGGCTGAAGACCCGCCGGGCAGGCTCTCGCCTGCTCACCCTCCCAGCCGCTCCAGATAGCGCACCACGGCGCCGATGCCGGAATAGAAGTTCGGCACGTGGAACTTCTCGTTCGGCGCGTGCAGGTTGTCGTCCGGCAGTCCGAATCCCATCAGGACGCTCGGGATCCTCAGGTGCTCGTCAAACAGGCCCACGATCGGGATTGACCCGCCGCTGCGGATGAACACCGTCTTCCTGCCGAAGACCTCCTCCAGCGCTGCCGCAGCCTCCTTCACGAACCGGTTCTCGGGATCCACCAGGCTCGCTGGCGCCCCGTGCAGGAGGCGGAACTCGGCCGTCACACCGCGAGGCGTTGCGGCAGCGACCGCCGTCCGCAACTGTTCCACCGCTTCTTCCGGCTTCTGTTCCGGCACCAGCCGCATGGAGATCTTCGCTGTCGCGCGGGCAGGGATCACCGTCTTCGCCCCCTCCCCCACAAACCCGCCGCGAATGCCATGCACTTCCAGTGTCGGCCGGGCCCAGGTTTTCTCGAACACCGTGAAGCCCGGCTCCCCGGTGAGCTCCTTCGCCCCGATTTCTTTCTCCAGGTACTCGTTCTCGTCGAACGGCAGCCGCGCCCACGCCTCTTTCTCCGCCGGCGCAGGCTGCACGACGCGGTCATAAAAGCCGGGGATCAGGATGTGCCCGTTGCGGTCCTTCAGCGCCGTCAGGATCTCCGCGATCGCCATCAGCGGGTTCGGCGCCACGCCCCCGTACACACCGGAATGCAGGTCCTGCCGTGCCCCCTCCACATGCAGCTCGCCGTAGACGATCCCCCGCAGTCCCGTGCAGATCGACGGCAGCCCCGGGGCAAACATCTCGCTGTCGCAGATCACCGCCGCCTCCGACTCGAGCTGCGGTGGCTTCTCCGCCACATAACGCGCCACCGCCTCCCCGCCGCACTCCTCCTCTCCTTCGATCAGGAACCGCACATTCACCGGCAGGCGCCCGTCCCGCTGCATCAGCCACTCCACTGCCTTCACCAGGATCCACGTCTGCCCCTTGTCATCCGTGGCGCCGCGCGCGTAGATGTTGTCGTTGCGGATCTCCGGTTCGAACGGCGGCGAAGTCCACTCTTCCAGCGGATCGGGCGGCTGCACGTCGTAATGCCCGTAGAGCAGCAGAGTCGGCTTGCCTGGCGCTCCCAGCCACTCGCCGTACACCAGCGGATGCTGAGCCCGGTGGATCAGCTCCGTCTTCCCCATCCCCGCCCGCTCAAGCGCCCTCATCACATAGGACGCCGCTCGCTCCATGTCGGCCTTGTGTTCGGGCAGGGTGCTGATGCTCGGGATCCTGAGCCAGTCCAGCAACTCTTCCAGAGCCTGTTTCTTGAAGCTTTCAAAATCCGTCATGAATCCAATCTCCTGAAGCTGTGGGCGCTCTCGAATCCGGGATGAATCCCGGCCGCGCATCGCGGCTTGCCACGCTTGCAGCATAGCCGTTCCCGTTTTCCAATGCACGCCAACGCACTCATTCACGAAAAAAGCCCTTACCTGCTCCAGCACGCCCACAACCCCGTAGACTGGCTCCCGTGGGGCGAGGCCGCCTTCGCCAGGGCTCGCACCGAGAACAAGCCGATTTTCCTCTCGATCGGCTACTCCACGTGCCACTGGTGCCACGTCATGGAGCGCGAGTCCTTCGAGAACGAAGAGATCGCCCGCTTCCTCAATCAGCATTTCGTCCCCGTCAAGCTTGATCGCGAGGAGCGTCCCGACGTCGACCGCGTGTACATGACCTTCGTCCAGGCGACCACCGGCGGCGGCGGATGGCCCCTGAGCGTCTGGCTGACGCCGGACCTCCGCCCCTTCTACGGCGGGACCTATTTCCCGCCGGAGACGCGATGGGGCCGCCCCGGCTTTCTCCAAGTACTCGAGCAAATCGCCGCCGCATGGCAGGCGAAGAGCGAGAAAATCGTCGAGTCCAGCCGACGGATCCAGGACGAAATTCAGGCGGCGGTTTCCTTCTCCTCCTCGGGGACGGTTCCCGCCGCTTCCGCCGCCGAAGCCGCTTTCCAGAGTTTCCGCCGGAGCTTCGACCCCCGCTACGGCGGGTTCGGGGGAGCGCCGAAGTTCCCCCGCCCGGCAGTGCTCCAGTTCCTCCACCGCTATCACTTCCGGAGCCGCAATCCGGAGGCGCTGCATATGGCTGTCGAAACGCTCCGCGCCATGCGCGCCGGGGGCATGTACGACCATCTCGGCGGCGGCTTCCACCGCTACTCGGTGGATGAGCGCTGGTTCGTGCCGCATTTCGAAAAAATGCTCTATGACCAGGCCCAGCTCGTGTCCGCATATCTCGAAGCATTTCAGATCACCGGCGAGGAGGAATTTTCTGCCACTGCGCGTGAAATTCTCGATTATGTCCTCCGCGACATGACCCATCCGGAAGGCGCATTTTATTCGGCCGAAGACGCCGACAGCGAGGATCCCTCAACCCCCGGCCACAAGCGGGAAGGCGCGTTCTACGTATGGTCCTGGCAGGAGCTTGCCGCCATCCTCGGAGACGGCGCCGCCTCGCGCTTCGCCGAAGCCTACGGCTGCTTGCCGGGCGGCAATGTCCATCACGACCCGCACGGCGAATTCGAAGGGCGCAATATCCTGTGGCTCCAGCAGCCCGCCCTTGCCGGCGATCCCGAAGTTACAGCAGCCCGCCGCGCGCTGTTCGAGGCGCGCGCCCGCCGCCCGCGCCCGCATCTCGACGACAAGATCCTTGCTTCGTGGAACGGGCTCATGATCAGCGCTCTCGCCCGCGCCGGCGCCGCGCTCGGCGAGCCCCGCTACCTCGACGCAGCCCGCCGCGCCCTGGCCTTCCTGGAGCGCGAGCTCGTGACTCCCGGCGGCCGGCTCCTCCGCCGCTGGCGGGACGGCGAAGCCGCTTTCGACGCCACTCTCGACGACTACGCCGCGCTCGCCCTTGCTGCCCTCGATCTCCACCAGGCGTGCTTTGAGCCGCAGCTCCTCGAGTCCGCCTCGCGCCTTCTCCGCAGCATGGTGGAACTCTTCGCCGACCCGAGCGGCGGCTTCTACTCCTCCTCGAGCCCCGACCTGCTCTTCCGGATCAAGGAGGACTACGACGGCGCCGAGCCTTCCGGCAACTCCCTCGCCGTGGAGGCCCTCGTCCGCCTCGCCCACGTCACCGGCGATGCCAGCCTGCTCGAGCCTGCCCGCCTCGCCTTGGAGTCCTTCTCCTCGAGGCTCGAATCGCAGCCCTCCGCCCTCCCGCGCATGCTCTGTTCATGGATGCTGTTCTCTGCGCCCGAGGACCGCATCGAATTCCGCGGAAATGCCGCCGCCCTTCAGGCCGAAGCTTTCAGGCGCTTCCTTCCCTTCACCACGTTCCTGTGGAACGAGCCGGAAGGCGAGCCTTCCGCCATCGTTTGCTCGGGCGCTGTATGTCATCCGCCCGCCGCCACCGTTTCCGAACTCCGCGCCTTGCTAGACTAGGCGTGAGCTGTTCCTTATCTCCGATCCTCAGGAGGATGCATGGCACGCACCACAACCTTCAAGGGCATGCCGCTCGAACTTGCCGGTCCTGAACTGAAGGCCGGTGACGCCGCGCCGGCTTTTCAGGCTGTCGACAAGTCGCTCCAGCCGGTGACGCTTGCCTCAACGGGGCAGGGCATTCGCGTTTTCAGCGTCGTCCCTTCCCTCGATACGCCTGTCTGCGACATGCAAACCAAGAAGTTCAACGACGAAGCCGCGAAATTCCCGCAGGTGTCGTTCTACACCGTCAGCATGGACCTGCCTTTTGCCCAGAACCGCTGGTGCACCAGCTTCGGCGTCGACAACGTCAGGATGATCAGCGACCATAAATACGCCAGCTTCGGGGAAAATTACGGAACCCTGATCAAGGACTGGCGCATTGAATCCCGCGCCATTTTCGTTGTCGACCAGAACAATGTGCTGCAGTACGTGGAATACGTCCCCGAGGTCGCCCAGCACCCGGACTACGACAAGGTCATCGCCAAACTGAAGGAACTGGCCGGCTGATCATTCCCGGTCCAGACGGCGGTATTTTCCACCGAAATACACGAGCGGGCGGCCCTCCCTGGCGCGGGCGCTCTTCACCAGCCCCAGGAAGACCGTGTGGTCGCCCGCATCCATCTTCCGCCACGCCTCGCATTCCAGCACCGCCAGCGCCTCTTCCAGTACCGGCGCTCCGGTCTGCCCCGCCTTCCACGCGACTCCTTCAAAGCGGCGCGGATGTGAGGATGCGAAGCGTTCCGACAGTTCTCTTTGGGCTTCGTCCAGGAAATTCACCGCAAAGGCCGGTGCGCTGGAAAACGGTCCGTGCGTCGCCGCCTTGTGCCCGATGCACACCAGCACCAGCGGCGGATCCAGCGACACGGAGGTGAACGAGTTGACTGTCAGCCCGTGCGGCTTGCCGTCCCGCCCGGTCACTGTCGCCACCGCCACGCCGGTGGCAAACGCGCCGCACGCGCGCCGGAATTCCGCCGGGCCCACGCCGCCGGCCGACTCCCGATTCTTCTCCGCCGTCCTTGACATGGCCAAAAACCTAATCCTATCATGGGGTTTGCGAAGCGGCAGAACGCTCGCCCTCACGTTAGCTGGCGATTCTCTCCCAGAGGAGGCGCACTTGATCAAGCTCGACATCGTCAACGAAGTCGTCAACCGCACCGGCATCACCAAAACGAAAGCCGAAATGGCAGTCGAGACCGTCTTCGAGTCCATGAAGCGCGCCCTCGCCCAGGGCGAGCGCATTGAACTCCGCGGCTTCGGCATCTTCACCGTGCGCCCGCGCAAGACCGGCATTGGCCGCAACCCGCGCACCGGCGCCGAAGTCGCCATCCCGCCGGGCAAGGCTGTCCGTTTCAAGCCAGGCAAGGAGCTTCAGTCGCTCGAATAGCCCCGGGCACCGGCTTGTGAACGCCCAGCCCTATCAAAACCGCCCGTCTTTCCAGCCCTATTGGGCGCCGCCCACTCTGGGCCGTACGCTGCTGGCGCAGCCGCGGCTCTGGCTCCACATCCTTCTTTTCCTGGCCACGCTGTTCACCACCACGGCCCTCGGCGCCCGTCTTCAGCACAACTTCCGCAACCAGCTTCCGCCGTTCGACCTCGAACACGACCTCACCGCCTTCGCCGACGCCCTGCGCGAGCCGCGACTCCTGCTCGACGGGCTCCCCTACGCCCTCGCCCTTCTTCTGGTCCTTCTCGCCCACGAGGCAGGCCACTGGTTCGCCTGCTACTACCACAACATCGACGCAAGCCTCCCCTATTTCCTGCCTGCGCCCACCTTCATCGGCACTTTCGGCGCCTTCATTCGCTTTCGCTCCGCCGTCAAGAGCCGCAGGGAGCTGTTTGACGTCGGCGTCGCCGGCCCGCTGGCCGGGTTTCTGTTCGTGATCCCCGTCCTCGGCGTCGGCATGGCACTCTCACGTGTCGCGCCAGGCATTGGCCAGCAAAGCGAAATCCAGTTCGGCTCGCCGCTCCTGATGCGCCTCATCGAGATCTGGCTGTTCCCCGGCGCCGCCTCCGAGGACATCTACCTCCACCCGGTGGCCCGCGCCGCATGGGTCGGCCTGCTGGCCACGTCCCTCAATCTGCTCCCCATCGGCCAGCTCGACGGCGGCCACATCGTGTACGCCTGCTTCGGCGAACGCCACCGCGCCATCTCCACCACCGCCATCGCGGTCATGGCGCTGCTCGGCTTCGTCTACTGGCCCTGGTGGGTCTGGGCCGTCCTGCTCTTCTTCATCGGCCGCAAACACTTCCACGTCTACGACGCCGCCCCTCTCGGCCGGGCGCGCCGCCGCGTCTTTGCTCTTGTCGCCATCATCTTCGCGCTGAGCTTCATCCCCGCGCCCGTTCTGTACAATAACGGGCAGGCGTGGCTGCCCTGACGCGCGGCATGAAGATTTCCGCCACCATCATCACTCGCAACGAAGAACGCAACGTGCCCCGCGCCATTGAGAGCCTCCGCTGCTGCGACGAAATCCTCGTGGTCGACTCCGGCTCCACCGACCGCACCGTGGAAATCGCGCGCAAGTTCGGCGCGCGCGTCGTCGAAGCCGGATGGCGCGGCTACGCCGGCCAGAAAAACTTCGCCTCCGAGCAAGCCTCGCACGACTGGATCCTCTCCATCGACGCCGACGAGGCGCTCAGCGAAGACCTCGAGGCCGAGATCTGGCAGCTGAAGAAGAACGGCCCGCAGTTCGACGCCTACACCGTCCCCCGCCTCGCCCAGTACCTCGGCCGCTGGATCCTCTACTCCGGCTGGTATCCCGACCGCAAGATCCGCCTCTTCGACCGCCGCAAGGCCCGCTGGGTCGGCGACTACGTCCACGAATCGGTGGTCTGCGACGGCCGCATCGGCCATCTCAAAGGCAACCTGCTCCACTTCACCTGCGGTTCCCTGAGCGAACACCTCAAGACCATGGACCGCTACACCACCCTCGCCGCCGAGGAGCTCGCCGCCCGCCGTACTCCCATCCATTACCGCCATCTGCTGTTCGAGCCCGGCTGGACATTTTTCCGCACTTATGTTTTGAAGCGCGGCTTCCTCGACGGCCTCGAAGGCCTCTCCATCGCCTGGATGGCCGCCCTCTACACGTTTCTCAAGTACGCCAAGGCCCGCTTCATGACCTCCGCCCGGTGACGCCCATGCGCGTGCTGCACCTCGACACCGGCCCTTCCATGCGCGGCGGCCAGCACCAGGCGCTGCTGCTGATCCGCGCTCTCGCTCCCTTGGGCGTCCGCTCCAGCCTGCTGGCTCCCGCCGGGTCGCCCTTGCTCGAATCAGCACTCGCCTGTGGCATCGACGCCCGGCCTCTCTCGTGGTCCGCGCTGCGCCGCATCGCGCGCGAGTCCGGTCTCCTCCACTGCCACGACGCCCGCTCCCATACTCTGGCCGCATTGCTGTCGCCGGTTCCCATCGTGGTCAGCCGACGCGTCGACTTCCCCATCCACACGCATTTCTTCTCCCGCTGGAAATACCGCCGCGCGGCTCTTTTCCTGGCTGTCAGTGAAGCCGTCCGGCGCCGCCTCGAGGCCGCCGGCGTGCCGCCCGCGAAGATCGCCGTCATTCCCGACGGCGTTCCTCTGCCTCCCCGGGTCAGCACCCTCGATGGCCCCATCCTCGCTCTGGCTTCCTCCGATCCCCGCAAGGGCGCCGCCCTCATCCGCCGCTCGGGCGTGGCTGTCCGCTTCTCCGAAGACCTTCCCGCCGACCTCGCCACTGCCCGTGCTCTTCTCTACATCAGCGAAAGCGAGGGCCTTGGCTCCGCCGCGCTGCTGGCTCTCGCGCACGGTGTTCCCGTGATTGCCAGCCGCACTGGCGGGCTGCCGGAAATCGTTATCGACAATGTCACCGGCTTGCTCGTGGAGAACGACCCCGCCGGGATCGCCGAAGCCGCCGCCCGCCTTGCCGAAGACCGCGCCCTCGCCGCGCGCCTCGGCGCCGCCGGACGCGCCATGGTGGAGCAGCGGTTTACAATCGAACGAATGGCCGAACGGACGGTGGAAGCCTACCGCCGGGTGCTCTCATGAACGATCTGCTCCTCGCCTCCCTCGCCGCTGCCGCCTTCGGGCTCGTCGTCGGCAGCTTCCTGAACGTTTGCATCAGCCGCCTGCCGCTCGATTACTCCGTTGTCACGCCGCGCTCCCACTGCCCCCGCTGCGGCGCCGCCATCGCGTGGTATGACAACATCCCGCTGCTCAGCTTCCTGCTGCTGCTGGGCCGCTGCCGCGCCTGCCGCGCGCCCATCTCGCTCCGCTATCCGCTGGTCGAGTTCTCTACGGCGCTGCTCTTCTTCTGGGCCTGGTGGCGCACCGGCGGCGGCTGGGCGGGGTTCAAGTGGTGCCTCTTCGCAGCAATCCTCGTGGAACTGATCTTTTCCGACGCCGAGTTTCGCATCCTGCCCGACGAGTTCACCATCGGGGGCATCTTCGCCGGGCTCTCTCTCGCCCCGGTTGTTCCGGTTCCGGAAGGAATCATCGCGTGGCTCTGGCGCTTGCGGGCGCCGGAATCATCTTCCGCGCTGGAATCCTTCCTGCACGCCCTTCTCGCGGCCGTCTTCCTCTCCGGCGGGCTCTGGCTGATGGGCCTTGCCTACCAGCGCATCCGGGGCAGGGAAGGGCTGGGCTTCGGCGACGTCAAGATGACGGCCTTCCTCGGTGCATTTTTGGGGCTGGAAACCGGGCTGCTCGCCCTGCTGGCCGGCTCGTTGCTCGGCAGCGTCCTCGGCATTTTGTGGATCAAGGCGCGCGGCGAGGACGCTTCCACCTACGAGCTGCCCTTCGGCTCTTTCCTCGGTGTCGGGGCGCTGGTGGCAGCCGCAACTCGCCTCTGAGCCGCGTGCGGCAGATTGTGGCGGAACGGGGCGTCAGTTCCGCGGCTCTTCCAGCACGGCAGCCACGGCGTGGAGCGTGGCGGCAATGCGGACGCTCGCCACTACCGCCTCGGGCGTCAGCCCTTTCTCCCTCACCACGGCTTCGTGCGACTTGATGCATGCCTCGCAGCCATTGATCGACGACGCAGCCAGGCAGGCGAGTTCGAAGTCCACCGGGTCGCCTCCATGGGTGCGGATGGCCTGCATGCGCAGCCGCGCCGGAATGTGGGCGTATTCGTCTTTCGCGAGCATGTGGCGGAAGCGGTAGTAGATGTTGTTCATCTCCATGATTGCGAACGCCGCCTTGGCCGACTCCAGCTGCTGCGGCTCCAGCTTCGCCGCCGCCTCGGCCAGCACCGCCCGGCTCAGCGCCTCGTTCCGGCAAGCGAGGGCGCACGCCACGGCCGTCGTCCACGTCTGGCGCTCGGTCAACTCCTGCTGCGACAGGACACTTTGCAGATTCAGCTTTAAGTCCCTCGCGTATGCGGGCAGGGATTCAGCGATTTCGATCAGGGTCATAACTGCATCTCCAGAAGAAAAATGGCGGGGTGGTTCCGCGCGAAGGCTGCACGGAAACCGTGCAGCCCTCGCGCGGGAAAGGAAGGCTTAGACGTGGATGGTTTCCTGGCCCTTCTGCCAGTTGCAGGGGCACAGCTCGTCGGTCTGGAGAGCGTCCAGAACGCGCAGGACCTCGGCGGGGTTGCGGCCCACGTTCAGGTCGGTCACCATCACGAAGCGGATGATGTTGTCCGGGTCCACGATGTAGACCGCCCGCTGGCTGACGCCTGCCTCCGGATCCAGGATGCCCAGCGCCGAGCTCAGCTCGCGCTTCACATCCGCGAGCATCGGGAAGGGCAGATTCTTCAGGTCTTCATGGTGCTGCCTCCAGGCGAGGTGGACGAACTCGCTGTCCACGCTTGCGCCCAGCACGACGGCGTCGCGGTCGTTGAAGTCCTTGTTCAGCTTCGCGAAGCCGGCGATCTCGGTGGGGCAGACGAAGGTGAAGTCCTTCGGCCAGAAGAAAACCACCTTCCACTTGCCCTTGTAAGTGTCCAGGCTCACATCGGCGAACGCCTTCTTGATGTCGGTGTCCACCGTGGCCTTCAGTTGAAAATCGGGAAATTTCTGTCCAACTCCAAGCATGTCTTTCTACGACTCCTTTTCTTTGATTTCCGGTCCATCCGGGATTGTTTCTCCGGCGCAGCCCGGACAAAGGCCCTGAATTTCCACGCGCGTGCGCAGAATCCGGAACCCTGCCGGCGGCCTGCGCCGCAGGTGAACGGGCTCGACGGCGTCTGGCTCCAGGTCGAGAATCGCCTTGCACCGGACGCACACCAGATGATGATGCTCGTCCAGATTCGATTCCACCAAAAGCGCGCCGTGATGCACGCTGACCTCGCGGAGCAGCCCCGCCTCGAGAAACTTGTGAATGTTCTTGTACACGGTGGCGAGCGAAATGGCCGGGACACGGCTCTTCACCCGCTCGTAGATGCGCTCCGGCGAAGGATGCCCCTTCGACTCGAGCACCGCCCGGAAAATGCACTCGCGCTGATGCGTCAGCGGAAGCCCGGCTTGCCGGCACCGCTCGCGGAACTCGTGAATCCTCCGTTCCACGCCGGCCAGCATTGGATAACTCTTATTCAACGAGAATAACTCTCCGGCTGTCAAGTGCCGTCTTCTTTCCGATGTCCTTGCGGCCGCGCCGGTTGCCGGATCCCGCCTATGGGAGGAAGAGGAGGATCCCTGAGGCGGCCGGGCCGGGCTTGCGCGCCAGAAAGATGGATCGGCATCCGGGGCCGAAGTCCGGGTAGCCGCCAAAGAAAGGGGCAGCGTCCCGGCACACGATGCGCGTAAAACCTGCTCTCCCAAGCGCCTGCCGGATCTCCGGGCGGCTCCAGCTCACCTCCTCAACGCGCTCCCGCAGCCTCTTCCAGAGGCGCCCCTCGCGGACGAAAAGATCGATATCGCTCCAGGCGCGCTTCGAGCGCAAGTCGTGCCCGTTGTGCATGGCGGCCACCAGCCCGCTGCGCTCGACCCAGAACTCGCCCGCCCAGTAGCGCTCAAACCCTCTCTCGTGGTTGACGTCGAAGTAGAAAAGCCCGCCGGGCGCCAGCGCTTCGAACACGGCCTCCAACACCCGCCCCAGATCCCGGCGCTCCGGCACATGGTTCAAGGCATCGCCCTCGCACAGCACCAGATCCACCTGCCGCGGCAGCCGGAAGCTCTGCATGTCGGCCCGGATCACGCGCAACGCCACCCCCGCCTTCCGCGCGTTCTCCCGCGCCAGCCGGCACATGTCGGGCGACAGATCCACGGCGTAAGTCTCGATGCCCCGGCTGGCCAGCTCAATCGCCGTTGTCCCCGTGCCGCACGCCAGGTCGCAGGCCCGCCGGACTGTCTTCATCTGCGGCCAGAGGATTGTCCTTCGGGCCTCGTTCAACGGACGCCGCAAAGGCAGGAAGATCTTGTCGAAGTGAAGGGCAAGCTGATGGTAGATGCGCTGGCGCGGCCGTCCGGCCATATGCGCAGGATAGCGCTTCACCCCGAAGCGTGCTTTTCAGGCCGCGGCGTCCGTCTCAATGCACTCCGGCTTGAGGAGCGAGGCCAGATCTTCCGGGGCCGGCGGGTTCTTCTCCAGCACATCCATGCCCTCGGCTGTGATCACCGGGCAGCTCTTGTCATCCAGCGCCACCCATCCCCGCTGCTTCAGGTACCAGAGCGCGAAGAACATCGGCTCGGCAGGGAAATTCACCATCGCCTCGATCAGGCGCACGGGCGTTCCCGGCGACCCCGGATTTGCGCGCCGCCGTTCATACAGGATGGCCAGAATCGCCATCCGCCGCCCGCTCTCCGTCGTCACCGATTCATAGAACTCCCGCGGCGACAGCTTCGGCGGACCGTCCTCGTCTTTCGGCAGCAGGGCGTCGAACGAACGGCGCAATTCAGGATTGGACAGGACCTCGTAGGCTTGCGTGACCGCCTCGTATTTCGCCGCATCCGGGTTGGCTCCGTGGCGCGGGTGGTGCTTGGAGGCCAGCGTGGAGTAAGCGCGGTGGATCTCTTCGCTGGTCGCCTTCCGGGGCACGCCAAGCACGGCGTAATGGTCCTGGAATTTCGTGGATGGCAGTGAGCCGCTCATTGGATTCCCTGTACGACCATCGGCAGCCGGCCAGCGAGTCTTGAGGGCGTCCCGGCGCCTGCCTCTGCGGAAGGATTCACAAGCGACCAGATCCACGGAGGCTAAAGGGTGGCTGCGCAGCCGCCGATAACGACTCGTGGTGCAACGGGCGCTTCCGCTCCTCATTCTGGCCGTGTGCGCCCGCGCCATCGAGGTCAGCCCTCTGGAAACGGGCCTCGCGGCCGCCGGAGCCGCTTGCCGCTTGTCCCGCCCTTCATCCTCCGTCGACGCCCGCGATCCGCAGTTCCTCGTCCAGTTCACTGTGCGCACGGCCGGCCAGCCGCCGGGCCTCCGTGTGGAATGGGTCGATCCGGCGGGCGCCGTTGCCGAGAGCACGATTTACGACAACCTGCCTGCGAACCGTGCTGTTTGCGTGATCAACGCTCTTCAGGTGGGCGGCTTCGCCCCGGCCACGCATCCAGGAAGATGGCGCGTGCGGGTTGTCGCCGCCGGCACGATCCTCCGCGAACGGGAGTTTGACATCGTGGGCCGCCCCTCCAACCTTTCCGTCCATGTTGCCGAGGCAAGCCCCTCGCAACTCGTCCTCGACTCGTGGGGCGCCCAGCCCGACACCACCATCAACCTCGCCCGCTACGACGAGAGCGGCCAGTGGGAGTACGTTGCCGTGCTGCTGGCTTCCAGCCGTGAAGGCAACCGCATCCGGGCCGCAACGCCGGAACTCGCCCCCGGCGAATACCTCGTCATCCTCCGCAACCCTGACGGCGCGGAAAGCCTGCCTGCGCGCTTCGTCATCGCCTCTGACAACGCGTATCGCAAACCGTTCCCGGAGCAGGAGCGGTGGCGCGTCTCCCAGCGTCCTTACGGGGCTTTTTCCCATTACGGCCGGGCCATCCACGCCTGGGACTTCGCCCCCGTCCGCGGACGCTTCGTCGCCGCCATGCGTGGAGGCATCGTGCTGGCCCGGGACCTGGGCCTCGGCCAGACGCCCGATGAGCCGAGCTTCGGCAATTACATCACCGTCCGCCACGACGACGGCACCTTCGCCCATTATGCCCACCTCAAGTCAGGTTCCTTCCGCGTCCGCTCGGGCCAGCGGGTGCAGGCGGGACAGATCCTCGCCGAGGCCGGCAACAGCGGATATTCTTTCGGCCGCCACGTCCACGTCCAGGTCACGCGCTCGCCCTTCATTGCCGCCCCCAGCATCCCTTTCCGGTTCGAGGGAGACCCGCCGGAGGCGGTGTTGACCTCCGCTCCGGGGTCCTCCGCGTGGAAGGGGGAGGCGGCCTTCGCCCAGTGGTGGTCCCGCCCGCTGACGGTCCCCCGCGGGGCGCGCCAGCTCGCCGTACGCCTGAACTGGGACCAGCCGGAGGCCGAACTCTCGCTGTACCTGGTCACCCCCTCCGGGCAATGGCTGCACGCCGGCGGGCGTGAAATGATGGTCTCCCGCCCTCAACCCGGCACCTGGAGGATTTCGGTGCAGAGCGTGAAAGGGGACGCCACCTTCGACGTCCGGCCCGAAATCACACTCGCGCGTCCATGATCCGGGCGACGGGCTATACTGAAGGCGAGGGCCCGAGATGAAGACCTACGTCCGATTTGGCTTGCTCGTGGTCGCGATCCTCGGCACGCTGGCCTGGCTGGCCGCCAGCGGCATCCGCGAGTCGAAGACCTATTACAAGACGATCTCCGAACTGAAATCCATGCCGCCATCCGAGGCGGGCAAACGCGTCCGCGTGACCGGGGACGTCGTGGCCGGCTCCATTCGCCGCGAGGGCACGGCCGTCCACTTCCAGATTCATGAAAAAGATCGCGGCACGACGCTGAACGTGGTCTATGTAGGCAAAGACCCGTTGCCGGACACCTTCCGCGACGAGGCGCAGGCGATGGCGGATGGCAAGCTCGCTGCGGATGGAACGTTCCACGCCAGCACCATCGCCGCCAAATGCCCGTCCAAATATGAAGCCGCGCCGGGCAAGGCGGCGCCCCAGCCCCTGAATCCGGCGCCTTCGCGGTCCTCGCTGTAGAGCAGTTCCATTTCCCTGCGGAGCTGAACCATGGAGACTCTTGGCGCTTTCAGCCTGCTGCTGGCTCTTTGCCTGGCAGCCTACTCTCTCCTTGCTTCCACGCTGGGCGGGTGGAAGCAGAAACCGTTTCTCGTGGAAAGCGCCCGCCGCGCCGTGTACGGCGTGTTCGTGCTGCTCACCGCCGCTTCCGCCATCCTCGTTTACGCGCTGCTGACCAGCGATTTCCGCTTCGCTTACGTCGCGGAACGCTCCAACCGCGCCATGCCCGCCGTTTACAAGTTCGCCGCGTGGTGGGGCGGGCAGGAGGGCTCGCTGCTTTTGTGGAGCTGGATGCTCTCCCTCTACTCGAGCATCGTGGTCTGGACCAACCGCGCGCGCCACCGCAGGCTGATGCCCTGGGTCATCGCCGTGCTCGCCTTTACGCAGACGTTCTTCTGCACGCTGAACGTCTTTGTCGAGCCGCCTTTCCAGATGCTGGCCGTCGGCCGCGGGGTCACTGCGGTTACCGACGGCAACGGCCTGAACCCGCTGCTCCAGTACTGGCTGATGGCCATTCACCCGCCGGCGCTGTACCTCGGATTCGTGGGGTTCGTGGTCCCGTTCGCTTTCGCCTTCGCCTCGCTGCTCACCCGCGAGCCCGGCGAAGCGTGGATTGCCACCACGCGCCGCTGGTCCCTCATCACCTGGGGCTTCCTCTCCATCGGCATCATGCTTGGTCAGGGCTGGGCCTACGCCGTGTTGGGCTGGGGCGGCTACTGGGGCTGGGACCCGGTGGAGAACGCATCGCTGCTGCCCTGGATCACCGGCACCGCCTTCCTGCACTCGGTAATGATGCAGGAGAAGAAGGGCATGATGAAGGTCTGGAACGTGGTCCTGGTCTCGGCCACTTACCTTCTGTGCATCTTCGGCACGTTCCTCACCCGCAGCGGCATCGTGTCCAGTGTCCATGCCTTCGCCCAGTCCTCGCTGGGCTCGTGGTTTGTGGGCTTCCTTGCCATCAGCATCACGGTCACCACGTTCCTGATCCTGCGCCGGCTCGATTATCTGAAGAGCGAGTCGCATCTGGAGAGCGTGCTGAGCCGCGAGTCGAGCTTTCTGTTCAACAACCTGCTCCTGCTCGCCTCCTGCTTCGCCGTTCTCTGGGGCACGCTCTTCCCGGTTCTCACGGAAGCCCTGATGGGCGAGAAGATCACCGTTGGCGCGCCGTTTTTCAACAAGGTGAACATTCCCATCGGGCTCGCTCTGCTGCTGCTGACCGGCGTGGGGCCGCTGATCGCCTGGCGCCGCAGCTCCTGGGAGAGCCTGAAGCGCGCCTTCCGCTGGCCGGTGCTGGTGATGGCGGCCACTATGGCCGTGCTGCTCGCCTCCGGCGTCCGCCACTTTTACGGGCTCATCAGCCTCGGGCTGTGCGCCTTCGTCGCCGCCACAGTGGTGATGGAGTTTTACAAGGGCGCGCGCGCCATCGCCGCGAAGAACCAGATGAACTTCCTGCGCGCCACCGTCGAGCTGACCCACCGCAACACGCGCCGTTATGGCGGCTACCTGGTGCACATGGGCATCGTGCTCATGTTCATCGGCTACACCGGGTCGGCTTTCAACAAAGACACCACCGAGGAAGTGAAGATCGGCTCGCACTTCCGCATCGGCGCCTACGAGCTGCAAGTGAAGGAAGTCACCGACGGCTCCAACCCGAATTATTCCTGGCAGCGCGCCGTCATCGCCGTCTATCGCGGCGGCCAGTATCTGGGCGACCTGAAGCCCGAGCGGCGCGTGTATGCGGCCTCTCAGCAGCCCACGTCCGAAGTGGCCATCCGCCGCCGCCTGAACGAGGATCTCTATCTGAACTTCGCCAGCATGAGCCAGTCCGACCCCGAAGCCGCCATCGTTCAGGCTTACGTCTTCCCGCTGGTCAGCTGGATCTGGATCGGCTTCTACGTGCTCCTGTTCGGCACCATTGTCTGCCTGGTGCCCAGCAAAGTGAAATATGCTTACCCGAAGACGCAGGTCGTCGGCGTCTATGAACGCCAGCCCGAGCCCGTGGAATGAAGCTGCCGGCGCGGGTTGCCGCCCGCCGGCGCGGGCTGCCGCCCCCTTGTTGCGGGCGGCTGGAAAGTTGGTGCTGAGACCATGATTTTCGCCGTTGCCGTGGCGCTCACCGCAGGCGTGCTCGCCTTTGTCTTTCTCGTCAGACCCGAAGACCTGCCCCCCGAGGAAGCCCCGCCCCCTTGGCTTCATCTGGAGGAGCGCCGCGAGATTCTTTACGAAAACCTGCGAGACCTCAACTTCGAGTACGGTCTGGGCAAGCTCTCCGAAGCCGACTATTCCAAAGCCAGGGCGACCTTGCAGGCGGAGCTGGCGCGCGTCAACGCCGAACTTGAGCGCCTTCAGGCCGGTGGGAAGCCGGCCGCAGCTCAGCAAAAGCAGCCGCCCGCGCCGCAGCCGCCCGCAGCCGGCACGGTCTGCCCGCACTGCGGCGCGAAATTCGAAAAGCCGCTCAAGTTCTGCGGCGAGTGCGGCAAGCCGATGGCGGGAGGCGCCCAATGATGCGCGCATCGCTTCTGTTGCTGGCCGTGCTGCCCGCCTGGGCCGACGTCGCCGGCGTTGTCGTCAACCGCACTACAGGCCAGCCCCAGCCCGGCGTCTTCGTCCACGTCACGCGCATGGGGCAGGGTGGCATGAGCCCGGCCGGCAGCGCCCGCACCGGGCCTGACGGTCGTTTCACGATCCGCACGCAGGAGTCCGGCGCGCTGCTGTTGCAGGCCGTTTACAAGGGCGTCAGCTACTCCCGCCCGGTGGAAGGCGGCGCGGAGATCCGGATCGATGTCTTCGAGGCCGCTCCCCGCGTGCCTGACGTCCGCGTCTCCCAGCACATGATCCTCGTTGAAGGCGACGGCAAGGAATGGGTGGTCAACGAGACCGTTCTGTTAGACAATTCCACCAACGTCGCCTGGAACGATCCTGATCACGGCACCCTGCAGTTCACTGCTCCGCCCGAGGCGGGCGCCGACGTCCGCGTGCGCGCCACCTCGCCGGGCAGCGTGCCGGTGGAGCGCGAACCGCGCCGGGTGCGCGCCGGGCTGTTCGCCCTGGACTTCCCCGTCAAGCCCGGTGGCGAAACGCGATTCGACATCAGCTACAAATTCCCGGCGCAGAACCCCACGGTGCTCAAGGGCCGCATTCTCCATCCTCCCGGCCCGGTGCGGCTCGTCGTTCCGGAGGGGATCACCGCCGAAAGCGCCGCGCTGAAGCCTCTCGGACAGGAGCCTTCCACCCGCGCGGCCATCTTTGATCTCGAAGGGAACGCGTACGAAATCCGCCTTTCGGGTACGGGCGCGTTGCCGCAGACCCCCCCGGCGAGCGAGGCGGAAGAGGACGGCCCGCGCATCGAGCGCATTCTCCCGCCTGGCTACGAACGCTGGTGGAAGACGGCCCTGGCGCTGATCGCCGCCTTCCTCGCGCTCACCTTCTGGGCGCAGTGGATCCGCTCCGCTGCCGCCGGGAAACGCGCCGCCCGATGACCGCGCTCGCCATCGACAACGTCTGGAAGTACTACGGCGATTACCCCGCCCTGCGCGGCATTTCTTTCGAAGCTCAGCGCGGCGCCTGTGTCGCGATGCTCGGCCGCAACGGCGCCGGCAAGACCACGTTGCTGCGCATCCTCGCGGGCCTTTCGCGCCCGAGCCGCGGCGCGGTGCGGGTCCTCGGCATGGACTGCCTTTCGCCGGACGTCCGCCGCGCCACAGGCGTCCTCGGCCACGGCATCGGCATCTACGACGAACTCTCGGCTTACGAGAACCTCCGCCTCTTCGCCGCGCTCTACGGGTTGGAACGGCCCCACCAGGCGGCGCTGGAATGGCTGGAACGAACCGGGCTCGAGCGCGTCCGCGACGGGCTGGTGCGCGAGTTTTCCCGCGGCATGCGCCAGCGGCTCGCCGTCGCCCGCGCCTTCCTCCACCGCCCGTCGCTGCTGCTTCTCGACGAGCCCTTCACGGCGCTCGACGACCGCGCCATCGCCCTGCTGCAAGGGCTCCTGCGCGAGTCGCTCGCCTCCGGCTCGACCATCGTCATGTCCACCCACCAGTTGCGGGAGGCGCTGGAACTGGCGACGCATGTGGCGCTGATCGTGAAGGGCAGGCTCGCCCATGCGGGCGAGCGCACTGCGGCGATGGTCGACGATCCGGGCTACCTGTACCGGACATACGGGGAAGCCTGATGCATTACATGCGCCAGGTGTGGACCGTCGCCGCCAAGGATCTGCGGAGCGAGTTGCGCACCAAGGAAGCCTTGAACGCCTCGCTCTCCTTCGCCCTCGTGATCCTGTTGCTGTTCAGTTTTGCCTTCGATCCCACTGCCGAACTGACGCGCGAGATCAGCGGCGGGCTGCTGTGGCTCGTCTTCGCCTTTGCCGGCGCGCTGCTGTTGAACCGCAGCTTCGCCCGCGAGCTCGAAAACGACTGCCTGGACGTGCTCGTCACCAGCCCGGTGCCCGCCTCCGCCCTGTTCCTCGGGAAGGCTCTTGCCAACTGGCTCCTGCTGCTCGGCATCGAATTGGTGTGCCTGCCCGTCTTCGGCGTCTTCTACAACGCCGACTGGGCGCGCCAGCCTGCCTGGCTGGCGCTGGTGTTGCTGCTGGCGACGTGGGGAATCACGGTGATCGGAACGATGTTTTCGGCGCTGACGGTGAATCTGCGGCTGCGGGAGCTGATGCTGCCCATGCTCGTATACCCGATGCTGATCCCCTGCCTGATGGCTGCCATGCAGCTCACCACGGCGCTGGTTGCCGGACAGACGCCTTCCGGCGACCAGCTGGCCTGGCTGCGCATGCTGGTTGGATTCGATATCATCTTCACTGCGCTTTCGGTCGCGCTTGTCGAGACCGTGCTGATCGGGTGAACCGATGAGAGAAAGAACCCTCTACCTCCTGGGCGTCATTGCCGCGATCCTGCTGGCCCGCAATATTTACGTGATGCTCGTCGGCCTGCCGGACGAGGCGTTTCAGGGTGCTATTTTTCGCATTATCTTCTTTCATGTTCCCGCTGCCTTCACCTGTTTTCTGGCGTTTTTCACGGCATTGATCGCCTCGATTTCCTACCTGAAAACCGGGCGGATGCAGTGGGATGCGCTCGCCGTTTCCACGACCGAGGTAGGCCTCGCCTTCGGCGCCGCCAACCTGGTCAGCGGCATGATCTGGGCGCGCATCATCTGGGGCATCTGGTGGACCTGGGACTGGAGGCTTACTTCCATGCTGGTGTGCTGGCTTCTCTATGCCGGCTACCTCGTCCTGCGCCGCGCCGTCGAAGAGCCCGCGCAGCGGGCGCGCCTCTCCGCCGTGCTCTCCATTCTCAGCTTCTCCGTCGTGCCCTTTGTCTTCTTCTCCATCAAGTGGTTCCGCACGCAGCATCCGCAGCCCGTGCTCTACGGGGAGGGGAAGATGGACTCCGCCTACCGCGCCATGCTCTACGGCAACTGGGTCCCGTTGCTGCTGCTCGCCGTGATCCTGGTTGCCGTCAGGATGAAACAGGAAAACCGCCGTCTCGAACTCGATGCGCTGCGGCGGGAAGCTCACACCATTTAACCGGAAAGGAGCGTTGTATTCATGGGGGACGCTGCCGCAAGAAATTTCCAGTTTCTCGCCTACGGCCTCATCGCCGTGTGGGCGATCCTCGCCGCTTATGTCCTCACGCTTGTCAGCCGCGAACGCCGCATCGGGCGTGAAATCGAAAACCTGAAGAGGATGCTCGAAGACCGCGGAGGCAGGTGAAGCCATGAAACGCCGCAGTCTCCTTGGCGCTCTCGCCGCCGCCCCCCTGGCGGCGCGCGAATCGAAGGCCCAGGAAGCCGCCGCCCGCGCCGCCCGCGGCATGCCCTCGCCTCGCATTCGCGATGTCCAGGTGATCGCCACGGCCCCGCAAGGACTCCGGCTCACGGTGGTCAAGGTGGTCACCGGCCAGGACGGGCTGTACGGCTACGGTTGCGCCACCTACACCCAGCGCGCCGATCTCGTCGTTGCGGCCGTCGAGCGCTACTTGCGGCCCTTCCTCATTGGCAAGCCCGCCGACCGCATCGACGACCTCTGGCAGGCCATGTACAACTCCTCTTACTGGCGCAACGGCCCCGTCCTGAACAACGCCATCAGCGGCGTGGACCAGGCTTTGTGGGACATCAAGGGCCGGATGGCCGGGATGCCCGTCTACCAGCTGCTCGGCGGCAAGTGCCGCGAGGCGGCCGACTGTTACGGCCACGCCAGCGGGCGCGAGATCCCCGAAGTCATCGACAGCGCCCGCAAGCTGATGGCGCAGGGCTTCCGGCACGTGCGCGTTCAGGTGGGCGTGCCCGGCCAGGCGGGCTACGGCGCCGGCGGCGCCGCCGCGCAAGTCGAAAGACTGCACGACGCGCCCGTCTTCGAGCCGGAGGACTATATCCGCCGCGCCCTGAAGCTGCTCGAAACCGCCCGCAAGGAGCTGGGCGACGAGGTCGAGCTCCTGCACGACGTCCATGAGCGCATCTCGCCCATCCAGGCTGTGCGCATGTGCAAGGAGTGCGAACGCTTCCGCCTCTTTTTCCTCGAGGACCCGCTCTCGCCGGAGGACATCGAGTGGTTCCGCATCATCCGCCAGCAGTGCTCGACGCCCATCGCCATGGGCGAGCTGTTCAACAGCCCGCACGAGTGGACGCCGCTGATCCGGGACCGGCTGATCGACTACATCCGGATCCACGTCTCGCAAGCAGGCGGTCTCACCCCCTGCCGCAAGATCGCCGCCATGGCCGAACTGATGGGCGTCAAGACCGCCTGGCACGGCCCCGGCGACGTCTCGCCGGTGGGCCACATGGCCAACATCACGCTCGATCTGGCCTGTTACAACTTCGGCATCCAGGAGAGCGTCTCGTTCCCCGATCCCGTGCGCGAGGTCTTCCAGGGCTGCCCGGTGCTCAAGAACGGGTACTTCTACGCGAACGAGGCGCCCGGCTGGGGCATCGAGGTGAACGAGGCGGCGGCGAAGAAATACCCCTACGGGTACGGCGAAAAGGGCGAACGCCAGCGCCTGAACGGCGGTTGGGGCGAAGTCCGCCGCCGCGACGGCACCATCATCAAGCAGTAGAGAGCCCGCCAGAGGCTTGGCGACTGGCGGGCCCGAGGCTCCGGCCCGACGGCTGCCGGTGCGGGATGCGCGTTAACGCTCGCGCTCGGCCGCCCGGTTCTCCTCCCCGGACTTCCTCAGGAGGGGGAATTCCCGCGCCAGGTCCGGGACCCGGTAGCCCTTCTCTTCGAGCTCCCGCAGGCTCAGCGGCGCACTGTCGGGCAGGTGCGGGTGCATGATCCGTTTGTAGTCCTGGCAGAAGGGGCGGCCAATGTCGGTCGAACAAAGCAGCACGAGGAAATCGTAGACGGCATCCAGGCGGGTGTTGAAAGAACGGTGCGCATCGGCAAGCGCGATGTCCTCGAACACCTGCCTCGCCAGCCCCGCCCGTCCCGTGGCCATCGCCAGTTTCGCCAGGCCCCCCGCCGCGGCGTAGGCGTCGTAGCCCGCGCCCATGGCGAACAGCGTTCCCCAGATGTCGGCATCCAGCTCCGCGTTCGCCGGGTACCACAGCCGGATGCCGGTTCGCTGCTGGAGGATGTGGCCGAGTTCGTGCCCCGCAACGTAGGCCAGCTCGCTGTCGCTGTCGCCGAGAAGTTCTGACAATCCGATGTAGATCCCCACTTCCGTCCCGCCTCGGGCATAGGCGTTCACTTGCTGGTCATAGAGAATGGTGAGCCGGGGCGGCGTCGTCACGAACCCCGCCTCCTGCGCGAAGTTCAGCACGCGCTGATACACGTTCCAGATCCGGTCCCAGTGGGAAATGGGCGGAGCGACGCCGCCCGGCGGCAGGCTCGAAAACGTGCCGCTCGCATCTGCATTCATGGTCCATGCCAGAAACTCGTCACGTGGCAGATCTTCGCCCTCGATGCTCAGGACAGCGTCTTCGAAGCCCGCCTGCGGGAATCTGTCACCGGCATTGAAAGCCGTGTGGCCATAGGGCGGCAGCGTGATTCGCACGGGTTCGGAGGTTCCACCGCTCGCGGTAGAAAGGCGCACCAGCGCCGACAGCACGCGGTTGTTGGGGTTGGCAATCGCTACTCCCAGTTGCCGGTTTGCATAGGAGAGGTACAACGTAGTTGGAAGCGTTGGCGGCGCCGTGACCTCCTGCACGGCGCGACCCCCAAGCCAGAGACGGAAGGATGCGCTCCCCATCAGGGGAACGTTCGAGTACACACGCGCCCAACCGGAGCGAACCGGAAGCCCCGTCGGGCGGCTTGCAAGTGTCAGCGAGCCGGTTGCCGGCACGAGAATTGGGTGCCTGTCCCTCAGTCCGAGGCCGAAATCCACTCCCATAGGTCCGCCATCGGAGCCGAAGAAGCGGATTTCGGCCAGCGCATCCGTGTCGTTGGAATTCACAAACGTCAGCGCGGTCTGCCAGCGGCCGCCATCGAAGGCGCCGTCGGCCACCTGCGCGAAATACAGATTGACGTGGGCCGAGTTCGCCTGCGGCTGCGCCAGGACCGGCGGACATTCCAACACGAAAGCCCCAAGCAACACAGCCAAAGCGATTCGGGAAGTTCGAGTTGTCAGCCTCATGACGCCAAGCTAACCGGAATACAGGCTCAAGGACTGAGCCTCCCGGGGCCTTTTTCACCCCTTCGCCGGGGTTTTTTGGCGCAGCTTCCGCCTCGTTTGGCCCCCGATCCGGACGCCGCGGCCGGATTCAGGGCGGCGCACGCGCGCCTGCCGCGCATCCTTCCATGCCCCCTCTCGGCGCCAGGTTCTCGGAGGTTGCGATAGAATGATGCCAACCATGAGGGGCGCGTCCGGGCTATCCGTCTTCCTGTTTGCGCTGGCGCTGTCCGGCCAGACTTCTCCCGACTTCCGCCGGGATGTCGAACCCCTGCTCGCCAGGCGCTGCACGCCTTGCCACAACGCTTCCCTGTCGCAGAACGGTGTGCGCTTTGACGACCGCGAAGCGGCGCTCGCCGGGGGGTACTCCGGGCCGGTCATCCTGCCCGGCAAGCCCGAGGAATCCAAGGTCATTCAGCGCGTTTCCAGCACGAAGAACGGCTTCCGCATGCCGCCGGCCGGCCCGCCGCTGACGGCCGCGGAGATCGCCTTGCTCCGCGCGTGGATCCAAAATGGAGCCGAATGGCCGCAGGACGAGAAGAAGCCCCGGCCTGCGCAGCCCGCGGCGCCGTCGCAGCCCCACTGGTCTTTTCGCCCCGTCGTCCGCCCGCCGCTGCCGGACGTGACACTGCGCTCGTGGGTGAAGAATCCGATCGACCGGTTCGTGCTCGCCCGGCTCGAACGGGAAGGCATCGCGCCTTCGCCGGAGGCCGCAAAAGCAGTCCTGCTCAGGAGAGTCACGCTGGATCTGACCGGGCTGCCGCCGTCCCCGGAGGAGGTGCGGGCCTTCCTTTCCGATTCCCGCCCCGGCGCCTACGAACACGCCGTGGAACGCCTGCTCGCCTCTCCGCATTACGCCGAACAGCGCGCCCGCGCCTGGCTCGACGTTGCGCGTTATGGCGACAGCGACGGGCTGGAAAAGGATCTCGTCCGTCCCTGGGCCTGGCGCTGGCGGCAGTGGGTGATCGAAGCCTTCCACCGCGACATGCCCTTCGATCAGTTCACCATCGAACAGCTGGCTGGCGACCTGTTGCCGGGCGCCACCGTCGAACAGCGCATCGCCACGGGCTTCCACCGCAACTCGCTCACCAACCGGGAAGGAGGCACGGATCCCGAGGAGAGCCGCTTCGAACAGCTCGTCAACCGCACCAACACCACAGCCACCGCCTGGCTGGGTCTCACCGCCGGCTGCGCCCAGTGCCACGACCACAAGTACGATCCGCTGAAGCAGAAGGAATACTACCAGCTGTTCGCCTTCTTCAACCGCAGCGAAGAGGCCAACATCGACGCGCCCGCTCCGGGCGAATTCGGGCCATGGATGCGCCGCCGGCCCGAATACCTGGAAAAGCGCGCCGCTCTCATCCGGGAATTCGATGTGGAAGCGCTTCAGGAGGAGTGGGAGGAAAAGATCCGCTGGACGATGGACAACCCCGGAAAAGACCCGGACTGGGACTTCGCCGTTTCCAACAGCAGGCCGATGCTGGACCGTTTCGAATACTTGCTGCGGAAAGGGAAAAAGAACCGCACGGAAAAAGAAAACGAGTCCGTCTTTTACTGGTTTGTCCGAAATCCCGGCCCCCTGAGGCCGGACCGCGACATCGACAAGATCCGCTGCCTCGCGGATTTTCGCCGCCGCCTCGACAAGCTGGATGCCGGATATCCCCGGCTCTCCCAGGCGATGACGATGTTCGAGCTGGACCCGCCTCCGCAAACCTGGATCGCCCTCAAAGGGGATTTCCGCGCCCGCGGGCTGCCGGTCGAGCCGGATGTGCCGGCATTTCTTCCTCCGTTGCCGAAAGACGCTCCGCGCAACCGCCTCACGCTGGCCCGCTGGCTCGTTTCCAGTCAAAATCCGCTTACGCCGCGTGTCGTGGTCAACCGGATCTGGCAGGAGTTTTTCGGCACGGGGCTGGTCAAAACCAGCGAGGATTTCGGCGCGCAGGGAGAGACGCCTTCGCATCCCGAGCTGCTCGATTGGATGGCTGCCGAATTCCGCGAGAGCGGTTGGAGCGTGAAGCACATTGTCCGCCTGATTGTCTTGAGCTCCACTTACCGGCAGAGTTCCCACGCGCGGCGCGACCTGCTGGAAAAAGACCCGGAAAACCGGCTGCTCGCGCGCCAGAACCGCCTGCGGCTGCAGGCGGAAAACATTCGGGACGCCGCCCTGGCGGCTTCCGGCCTGCTGAACACGCAGGTCGGCGGTCCCGGCGTCCGTCCGCCCCAGCCCAAGGGGGTCGCCGAACTGGGCTACGCCAACAGCGTGAAATGGGTGGAGGACGAAGGCCCTGCGCGCTACCGGCGCGGCATGTACATCCTTTACCAGCGCACCGCGCCCTATCCGATGCTGGTCAACTTCGATGCGCCGGATTCGTTCACCGCCTGCGCCCGCCGGCGCCGCTCGAACTCGCCGCTCCAGGCGCTGAATCTGCTGAACGATCCGGTGTTCTATGAGGCCGCGCAAGCGCTCGCCATGCGCGTTCTGCGGGAAGCCCGGCCGGAAGAGCGGATCGACCACGCGTTCCTCCTCACGCTGGGCCGCCCGCCTGCCGGGCGCGAGCGGGAACGCATGGAGCGGTTCCTTCAGCAGCATGCCGCAGCGCTGGCCGGCCGCCCCGGCGAGGCCGCGCAGCTGCTGCCGCTTGAACCGGAGCATGCCGTCTGGACCAGCGCCGCCCGCGCGCTTCTGAATCTCGAGGAATTCATCACCAGGGAGTGAGCCCGGCCATGCAGAAACCCGATCTCATCGCACTGCGCCACCGCCGCCGGTTTCTCAAGGAAGTTGCCTGCGGCATCGGCATGATGGGGCTTGCCGATCTCCTGGCCGCCGACGGATACACCGCCGGCGCCGCCAACCCGCTTGCTCCGAAGAAACCCCATTTCCCCGGCAAGGCGAAGAACGTCATCTTCATGTTCATGGAGGGCGCGCCCAGCCAGATGGATCTCTTCGATCCCAAGCCGGCGCTCCAGAAATACGCCGGCCAGCCGCTGCCCGACTCGCTCGCCTCCCAATTGCGCCTCGCTTTCACGAAGAAAGACGCCAAAATCCTGCCCAGCCCGCGCGTCTTCCGGCCCCACGGCCAGAGCGGGATTGAATTCTCCGACTTCCTCCCGCACATCGCCCCCTGCGCCGACGACATCTGCCTGGTCCGCTCCATGCAAACCGACGCCTTCAACCACCATCCCGGGCAGGCTCTTCTGTTCACCGGCTCCATCCAGCTCGGGCGCCCCACCATGGGCGCGTGGGTTCTTTACGGGCTGGGCAGCGAATCGAAGAACCTCCCCGGATTCGTCGTCCTCAGTTCCGGCGTCGGCACCAGCGGCGGCGCTTCGAATTTCTCCTGCGGATTCCTGCCCTCCCACTATCAGGGCACGCTGTTGAGAAACTCCGGCGATCCCATCCTGTACCTCTCCAATCCATCCGGGGTCTCGCCGGAGACGCAGCGGGAGACGCTGGACCTCGCCGGGGACCTCAACCGCGAGCATCTGTCCGAAACCGGTGATCAGGAGATCGCCTCGCGCATCGCCAACTACGAACTCGCCTGGCGGATGCAGTCCGCCGCCCCGGAGCTGGCCGATCTCGGCTCGGAACCGGCCCATATCCGCGAAATGTACGGGCTCGACGATTCCGTCACGCGCCAGTTCGCCACCAATTGCATCCTCGCCCGGCGTCTCGTGGAGCGCGGCGTGCGCTTCATCCTGATGATGGACGCCAGCTGGGACCAGCACACCTACCTGAACCGCGACCTTCAGAAGAACTGCAGCCGCACCGACAAGCCCGCCGCTGCGCTGGTCAAAGACCTGAAGCAGCGCGGGCTGCTCGATTCCACGCTTGTGGTCTGGGGCGGCGAGTTCGGACGCACGCCCATCGTCGAAATCCGCAATACCGCCAGCCAGGACAGCTACGGGCGCGACCACCACCCGATGGCCTATTCCATGTGGCTCGCCGGCGGCGGCATCCGTGGCGGTCAGGTGATCGGCAAGACCGACGAACTCGGCTTCAGCGTCGTGGAAGACCCGGTGCACGTCCACGATCTGCAGGCCACCATCCTGCACTGCCTCGGCTTCGACCACACGCGCCTCACCTACCGCCACATGGGGCGCGACTTCCGCCTGACGGACGTTCACGGCGAGGTGGTGAAGAAGATGCTCGCCTGAGGCTCATCCGCCGAGGAGCCGGAACTCGAACATCTCCCCGTCGGAAGCTTCCAGCACGTTCGCAGGCAGGACGGAGCGCAGGACATATTCGGCGCGCCCGTCGATCCGCACCACGTCCTCCTCGTGCAGCGTGAGCGTCCCGCGCCCCAGCGTCACGCGCGTCATGCCCTGAAAGGCGTCGCAAAGCACGGGCCGACGCAACGGCGCCTCGATCCGGTAGCCGCCGGGGTCGTTCATGTCGTGCACCGCCGCGCGGTAGTGCTCGAAGACGCGTACGCCCAGTTCGAGTTCCGGGTGGCGCTCCCCGTGGAACTGCACGGCCTGCACCAGCAGGCTTTCGCGCAGATCCTCCCGCGAGCGCGGCTTGCCCACCTGCCTTCCGCCCGCGCTGAAGATCAGGTCGCGGTTGATGAAGTATGGCTTGATGTCGATTACCGGCGTGCCGTCGAGAAAATCCAGCCGGTCCAGATGCAGCCGCCGCCCCTCGCGGCCCAACACACGCGCCGCGGTAAGCCCCACGGGATTGGGCCGCGCCGGCGACCGTACGGCAAACACGCCGTGCAGCCCCTCGGGGCCGGTGTCGGTGACGCCGCGCGGCGTCACCTGCAACACGTCCCGCTCCGGCTTTCCCTGCACGAGCCAGCCGAAGACCCACACGTGCGTGTGCTTTTCGATCCGGTGCAGCGCCGGTTCGTACTCGGGGTAAATCTCGATCTCCGCCGGCACGCCCCAGACCGGCATTTGCTTGCGCTCGTGGACTTCGCAGCGCACCACGCCGACAGGTTTCAGGCTCCAGTCGTCCATGCGCTACACACCCGCCGGCTTGACCACAAGCTGATTGACGACGTCCTTGACGCCCTTCACCTTGCGCGTCAGCTTGTCCGCCTTCCTCCGCGCCTTCTCCGACCGCACCGTTCCCTTCAGTGTCACCACCCCGTTCGCTACCGTGATGTCAAAGGCGCCGCCCTTCACGTCCGGATCACCCGCCAGCCGCCGGCGGACCAGATCGTAAATCTGATCATCGCTGGCCGCCTGCTGCGCTCCGGCCACGGTGACGCCCGCCAGCAACAAAATCAGAACAATTGCGATGTATCTCATACGGCACCAATCCCACATTACAAGGATTCAGCGCCTTCCGGGGCGTGACGCACCCGAAGGCCCCGTAAAGGGATGTCGCCAGGGGAGGAGGGAGGGAAGGGGGCTCAGCGCAGTTTCGCGTTCAGCTTGCCCACCATCTTCTCGAACTTCTTGCGCTGCTCAGGCGTCAGCGTGCGCAGGATCCGCTTCTTGCCCTCGGCGCGGAAGTCATCCATCTGGCCCTGGAGGTTCTGGTAGTACAGAACAAATTCGTCGAGAACTGTTTCGATCTCCGCCGCCTGTTCGGGAGTGAGTTTGAGTTCCTCCTTCATCAGGTTCAGCGTCCATTCGCGGCCGCCGGCACTCCACGCCGCCGCTGCCGGCATCCGGGGAGCGAACATGCGCGTGGCCAGCGCGCCGGCCGCCGCGCCGCACAGGAACACCAGCAGCAGCACCGCCAGCACCCGCGGGGTGTGCCAGGTGGGTCCGCAATCCGCTGCTGCGCCTCGCACGCTCACATGCGCATCCCCTGCTTCAATCCGATGATACAGGCAGCGTGGGCGCTTCGCCGCCGCCATTCATGCTCACCAGATGGGTCAGCACCACGGCGCGGTCATGTCCGGGATCCAGCCCGGGCGCCTCGGGCAACTCCGTGGCGATCACAACCATCGGGTTGCCCTCATCCACCACCGCCTCTCCACCGCCGGACCAGACCGCCGCGCCCAATGCCACCAGCAACGCCAGCGAAGCGTAGCTCAGGCGGCGGCTGAACGCGGGCTCCAGGAAGATCGACCAGATCGACCTGGTCCGCTGCGCCTCGATCCGCTCCATGACGCGGGCGTAAAAGCCCGGCGCTGGTCCTGTGACATCCGGGCTGCGCAACTCGCGCAGCAATTGCTGCTGCGCGCGCAAGCCTTCCACGGCGCCGCGGCAGGCGGCGCAACCGGCCAGATGCTGTTCGATTGCAGCCAGCCGCGTGCCTCGCGCCTCGCCCGCCAGATACTCTTCCAGCCCTTCAACCACTGGCTCGTGCATTTCCGTCTTCCCTCAAGTCCAATTGATAACGAGCCGGCGAAGCCGGGAGTCTCCTTGCAGACGCCTTCCTGCGCCCGCCGCCCGCTCGCCACGGGCACGCTCCCTTCGCTTTGCCAATCATACCTGAAGCGCCCGGCATCCGTGCGGCCCTGCGCCGCTCGCCTGCCGCCGTCTGTAAGGGCGCTCCCATCACAGTTCACGCTCTCCTGCCGGCCGCAAACCCTTCCCTTGCGTGAGACGTTGCGCCGCTTTCAGCAGTTTCTGCCGCGCGCGGAACAGCTTCACCTTGATGGTGTTCTCGTTCATGCCCGTCATCCGCGCCAGCTCTTCCACCGAGTGGCCTTCCACTTCCTTCAACAGCATCAACTGCCGGTCTTCCTCGCCGAGTTTGGCCAGCAGCTTCAGCGCCAGGTCCCGCCGCTCCAGCCGTTCATCGACCCGCGGCGCCTGGTCCGGCTCGCTGCGCTCCATGTTGACGCCCTCTTCGTCGCCGAGGTCGCTCTCGTAGACCAGCTTCCGCACGCGGCGCTTGCGCAGGTAGTCGTAGCACTCGTTGACCGTGATCTTGTAAATCCAGGTCAGCAGAGAACTGCGGAAGTCGAAGTTGCCAATGGAGAAGTAGATCTTCGTGAAAACCTGCTGGGCGATATCCTCGGCGTCGTTGTGATTGCGCAGGATGCCGTAGATGATCGAATAGACCTTGTTTTGGTAGCGCTCCACCAGTTCGCGAAACGCCGCTTCGTCCCGCTCCTGTATGCGCCGTACGAGGACGGCCTCCTCTGTCAGACGGCTCTCCACTCGCGTCCTGTCCTGCGCCGCTGCCGGGGCGCGGCTA